>OGCO01000023.1_pt1 | contig 230697 bp, 180 predicted proteins | sample 1570171 | NCBI WGS metagenome assembly OGCO01 (sample SAMEA4370583, study PRJEB24528) | human gut metagenome
CGAGGAGAAGACCGAGTTTGACGTCGTGCTCGAGGGCTTCGGCGACAACAAGATCCAGGTCATCAAGGCCGTCCGTGAGCTCACCAACCTTGGCCTGAAGGAGGCCAAGGAGGTCGTCGAGGGCGCTCCCAAGGCTGTTCTCGAGGGTGCCAAGAAGGAGGACGCCGAGGCTGCCAAGGAGAAGCTCGAGGCTGCTGGCGCTGCTGTCACCCTCAAGTAATCAGGCTTTCTCGCCAGATTTCTTTGCAGACGGGACTCGCTATGCGAGCCCCGTCTTTTTTGTTTTGGCCTCTCATTCCCATTGCTCGGCACGCAGAACACCGTTGTCTTCGCCGTGTCAATCCCGTTACCGCTGGGGCGTAAAATTGCACCATTCGAGCAATAATTTGCGTTGACCTGCTGAAGAATTGCGTTTGCCTTACGGTGACGTATGTCTTCGGCGGTAAGATACTTCGGTATCGCAATTTGGTCTGCGGCCGCTGTGCCGCACGCACAGGGCGCATTCTGCGCCTGCGAAAGGATCCTTGAATAACATGAAGGCAATCATCCCCGCCGCCGGTCTTGGCACGCGTTTTCTGCCTGGCACTAAGTGCACGCCCAAAGAGATGCTGCCGGTGCTCGACAAGCCGGTCATTCAGTATGTCGTCGAGGAGGCACTCGACCCCGAGGAGGTCGACGACGCCATCATCGTTACCTCTCCCGGTAAGCCCGAGCTGCTGAGCTACTTCCAGCTCGATCGCTCGCTCGAGAACCTGCTGCGCGAGCGCGGCAAGAATGCCTATGCCGATGCCGTCGCCCATGCTGGCGGTATGCCGGTCGACTTCCGTTATCAGTACGAGCCCAAGGGCCTCGGCCATGCTATCCGCTCTGCCGCCGACGCCGTGGCAGGGGAGAACTTCCTGGTTCTTCTGGGCGACTACGTTGTGCCTAACCGCGACATCTGCGACAAGATGCTCGCCGTTTCCAAGGAGCACGGTGGCGCTTCGGTTATCGCCGTCGCTGCTTGCTCGCCCGAGGAAGTCAGCCGCTACGGCGTTATCGCCGGCGAGCGCGTCGGTTCGCTCGAGGGCGCCGAGGGCGTTGCCGATGCCGAGCCGGGCGCTGTCTGGCGCATCGGCGGTCTGGTCGAGAAGCCTGCTCCCGAGGCGGCTCCGTCCAACCTGTACATCGTCGGTCGTTACCTGCTGAGCCCGCTGGTCATGGACCTGCTCGCTGATCAGCAGGCCGGTAAGGGCGGCGAGATCCAGCTTACCGACGCCATGGCCCGCTCGCTCGATCGTGAGGCCATGTACGCTGTCGTCATCGACCCGCTCTCGGGCTACGACACCGGCACCCCGTCTGGCTGGATGGCCACCAACGCCCTCATGGCCGCAAGCGATCCTCGCTTTGCCAGCGCCTTCTGGGACGCCATCGACGAGCGTGGCGGCTTGATGCGTAAGTAAGCCTTCGGGCATCGACATTTACGGGTGCGGACTTTGGTCTGCACCCGTTTTTTATGCGAGCTGCGATCGCCGGCTCTCTGTTCACAGAAAATATATGAACAGGTGTTCGATACGCATATATCTACCTGCACCTTTTCTGTCGAAAAACTTTGCTACTCCAAAAACTCAATCGCGTCAAGGCTTTTCTTGCTCAACGGTCGGTACCTGATAAACTATTAGGTTGCGATAACTGGCGAAGCTATGCCTCGCCAACCCACCGAGCATTTCCGTGAAGGAGGAAAAACCTGGTGACCTACGCATACACTGCCACTGAGCGCAAGCGCGTCAGCTTCGGGAAAATCCCGGAGGCCATGGAGCTCCCCAACCTTATCTCTGTTCAAAGGGAATCCTTTGAGCGTTTTAAGGACGAGGGCCTTCGTGAGGCGTTCAAGGAATCCAGCCCCATCCAGAGCCAGAACCATGTTCTCGAGGTTACCTTCGGTGAGCATCAGTTTGGCGATCCCGCGCACACCGTCGAGGAGTGCCGCGAGAAGGACATGACCTATCAGGCCCCGCTTCTGACCGACGTCCGTCTCACCAACAAGGAGACCGGCGAGATCAAGGAGCAGCTCGTCTTCATGGGCGACTTCCCCATGATGACCGATCAAGGCACCTTCATCATCAACGGTACCGAGCGTATCGTCGTCTCGCAGCTCGTCCGTTCCCCGGGCGTGTACTACAGCTCCGAGATGGATTCGGGCAAGCAGATCTACAAGGCTCAGATCATCCCGTCCCGCGGTGCTTGGCTCGAGTTCGAGGTCGACAAGCGCGACCAGCTCATGGTCTCCATCGACCGTAAGCGCAAGCAGAGCGCCACGATGTTCCTGCGCGCCCTTGGCATCGCCGTCACCAACGACGACATCATCGAGCTGCTCGGCAACTCCGATGTGATCAAGCGCACCCTGGAGCGCGACACCGCCCTCACCCGCGAGGACGCTCTCATCGAGATCTACCGTCGCCTGCGCCCGGGCGAGCCTCCCACCGTGGATGCTTCCCGCAGCCTGCTCGAGGGTCTGCTCTTCAACCCACAGCGCTACGATCTGGCCCGCGTCGGTCGTTACAAGGTCAACAAGAAGCTCAACCTCACCACCGAGGAAGAGGTCACGGTGCTCACCGACGAGGATATCGTCGCGACGCTGCGCTACCTGCTGTCCCTCGCTGCCGGCGAGCAGGGCTTCAAGGTCGACGACATCGACCACTTTGGCAACCGCCGCATCCGTACCGTCGGCGAGCTCGTCGCCAACCAGTTCCGTATCGGCATGAGCCGTATGGAGCGCGTCGTCCGTGAGCGCATGAGCTCCCAGGACATCGATGAGATCACCCCGCAGTCGCTCATCAACATCCGTCCGATCGTGGCCTCCATCAAGGAGTTCTTCGGTTCCTCGCAGCTCTCGCAGTTCATGGACCAGGCGAACCCCCTGACCGGTCTGACCCACAAGCGCCGTCTGTCCGCACTCGGCCCTGGTGGTCTTGCCGGCCACAAGTCCGGCTCCAGCCGCCGCACCAACGTGCCGACGGCCGTCCGCGACGTTCACAATTCGCACTACAGCCGCATGTGCCCGATCGAGACCCCCGAAGGCCCCAACATCGGCCTGATCGGCTCGCTCGCCCTCTACGCCCGCGTCAACGAGTATGGCTTCATCGAGGCCCCGTTCCGTCGTGTCGAGAACGGCGTTGCCACCGATCAGATCGACTGGATGACCGCTGACGAGGAAGAGAAGCACGTCATCGCGCCGGCCAACACGCCGCTCGATCCCAAGACCAACGAGTTCATCACGACCGATGCCGAGGGTAAGATCGTCCGTCCGCACACCGTGATCGCCCGTACCCGCGACTTCGACGGCTCCTTCGGCGCTCCCGCCGACGTGCCCGTCGAGGACGTCGACTACATGGACGTCTCGCCGCGTCAGATGCTCTCCGTCGCAGCCACGCTGATCCCGTTCCTTGAGCACGACGACGCCAAGCGTACGCTGATGGGCGCTAACATGCAGCGTCAGGCCGTGCCGCTGGTTCACCCCGCCGCTCCCTATGTCGGTACCGGCATGGAGCGTCGCGCCGCTCTGGACTCCGGCGAGGTCACCTTGGCCAAGAACGCCGGCGAGGTCATCTTTGCCGACGCCGCCAAGATCATCGTCAAGCATGCCGGCGGCATGGACGAGTATCACCTGGCCAAGTACCAGCGCTCCAACCAGTCCACCTGCATCAACCACCGTCCGCTCGTGCGCGTCGGTGACACCGTTGAGCAGGGCGAGCCCCTGGCCGACGGTCCTTCGACCGATCACGGCGAGCTCGCACTGGGCCAGAACCTCACCGTGGCCTACATGCCGTGGGAAGGCTTCAACTACGAGGACGGTATCGTCGTGTCCGAGCGCCTGGTGGCCGAGGACCTGCTGACGACCATCAACATCACCCGCCACGAGATCGACGCCCGCGACACCAAGCTCGGCCCCGAGGAGATCACCCGCGAGATCCCGAACCTCTCCGAGGATATGCTTGCCAACCTTGACGAGGACGGCATCATCCGCATCGGCGCCGAGGTCGGCCCTGGCGACATCCTGGTCGGCAAGGTTACGCCTAAGGGCGAGAGCGCTCTGACCGCCGAGGAGCGCCTGCTGCGCGCCATCTTCGGTGCCAAGGCCCACGACGTCCGCGACACCTCCCTTAAGATGCCTCACGGCGCTTACGGCCGCGTCATCGACGTCGTCCGCTTTAGCCGCGAGAACGGCGACGACCTGGCCCCCGGTGTCAACGAGCAGGTGCGCGTCTACGTCGCCCAGCGTCGTAAGATCCAGCAGGGCGATAAGATCGCCGGCCGTCACGGCAACAAGGGTGTTATTTGTAACGTTCTGCCGGTCGAGGACATGCCCTACATGGCTGACGGTACCCCGATCGACGTTATCCTCAACCCGCTGGGCGTTCCTTCGCGTATGAACGTCGGCCAGCTGCTCGAGTGCCACCTTGGCTGGGCTGCTGCCTGCGGTTGGGATACCGAGCAGGCCGACTCCGACAAGTACGTCCCCGGTCCGTTCTTCACCGCCACGCCCGTCTTCGACGGCGCCAAGGAGGATGAGATCGCCGAGGTCATCCGTCGTGCCAACAAGAACATGCTCAACAAGGCCACCGCTGCCTTTGGCGATCACATGCGCCCCGAGTTCGTCACCCAGCTTGACGAGCGCGGCAAGACCCGTCTGTTCGACGGCCGCACCGGCGAGGAGTTCCGCGAGCCCATTACCGTGGGTACGTCCTACATCCTCAAGCTCGGCCACATGGTCGACGACAAGATCCACGCCCGTTCGACCGGCCCTTACAGCCTGGTTACCCAGCAGCCTCTGGGCGGCAAGGCTCAGTTCGGCGGCCAGCGCTTCGGCGAGATGGAAGTTTGGGCACTGTACGCTTACGGTGCTTCCAACGTCCTGCAGGAGATCCTGACCGTCAAGTCCGACGATACCGTGGGCCGCGTCAAGACCTACGAGTCCATCGTCAAGGGCGAGAACGTTCCTGTCCCGGGTATCCCCGAGTCCTTCAAGGTTCTCGTCAAGGAGATTCGCTCCCTCGCACTGGATATCGAGCCCATGCACGATGCCGACGAGGACGCCTCCGCCCCTGTGACCGCCGAGGAGACCTCTGCTCTCGACGACCTGGCTGCGCTCGCCGGCGTTGACGCCGACGTCGAGGCCGAGGATGCCGAGACCGCCGAGGCACCCGAGGCTGTCGCCGCCACGACCACTGATAAGGAGTAGTTGACTGTGGCAGATTTCGAAGCTACTGATTTTGACTCGGTAAAGATCTCCCTTGCCTCCGCCGACCAGATCCGTTCCTGGTCGCACGGTGAGGTCAAGAAGCCGGAGACCATCAATTACCGTACCCTCAAGCCCGAGAAGGACGGCCTGTTCTGCGAGAAGATCTTCGGTCCCGCCAAGGACTGGGAGTGCTCCTGCGGCAAGTACAAGGGCATTCGCTTTAAGGGCATCGTCTGCGAGCGCTGCGGCGTCGAGGTCACCTCGGCCAAGGTGCGTCGCGACCGCATGGGCCACATCGAGCTCGCCGCTCCCGTGTCCCACATCTGGTACTTCAAGAGCCCCACGAGCTTCCCGATGAGCCGTATGCTCGACATCAAGTCCAAGGACCTCGAGAAGGTTCTGTACTTTGCCAGCTACATCATCACCGAGGTTGACTATGAGGCCCGCGAGGCCGACGCCGACGACCTGCGCGAGGAGCTCGCCGCCGATCTGGAAGAGATCGATGCCGAGTGCGCCCGCCAGATCGAGTCCCTCAAGGAGCAGGGCGACCCCGAGAACTTTGACGAGTTCTCCGACGAGGAGCCGCTGACCCCCGAGGAGATCGCCTCCGGCATCGTCGACATCGAGGAAGAGTGCAAGGACGAGAAGCAGCTCCGCACGGACGCCTTCAACGCCTTCATGAAGCTCACCGAGCGCGACCTCATCTCCGATGAGCCGCTGTTCCGCGAGATGACCCGCTACTACTCCATGTACTTCAAGGGTGGCATGGGTGCCGAGGCCGTCCGCGATCTGCTCGCTGCCATCGACCTCCCCTCCGAGGCCGAGAAGCTCAAGGCCATCATCGCCGACGAGGACTCCCAGAAGCAGAAGCGCGAGAAGGCCGTCAAGCGCCTCGAGGTCGTTGACGCCTTCCTGAAGGGTGGCAACAGCCCCGCGAACATGATCCTGGACGTTATCCCGGTCATTCCGCCCGATCTGCGCCCGATGGTCCAGCTCGACGGCGGTCGCTTTGCCGCGTCCGACCTCAACGACCTGTACCGTCGCGTGATCAACCGTAACAACCGACTCAAGCGCCTGCTCGACCTGGACGCCCCTGCGATCATCGTGAACAACGAGAAGCGCATGCTCCAGGAGTCCGTGGACGCCCTGTTCGACAACGGCCGTCGTGGTCGCCCGGTCTCTGGCCGTGGCGGTCGCCCGCTCAAGTCGCTCGCCGAGGCCCTCAAGGGCAAGCAGGGTCGTTTCCGCCAGAACCTGCTGGGTAAGCGTGTCGACTACTCCGGCCGTTCGGTTATCGTTACCGACCCCAAGCTGCTGCTGCACCAGTGCGGTCTGCCCAAGACCATGGCGCTGGAGCTCTTCAAGCCCTTCGTCATGAAGCGCCTGGTCGAGCTTGGCAAGGTCGAGAACATCAAGGGCGCCAAGCGCGCTATCGACCGCGGTGCCACCTTTGTGTGGGATATCCTCGAAGAGGTCATCGACGGCCGCGTCGTGCTGCTCAACCGCGCACCGACCCTGCACCGTCTGTCTATCCAGGCCTTTGAGCCGGTTCTGGTCGAGGGCAAGGCTATCCACCTGCACCCGCTGGTCTGCTCGCCCTTCAACGCCGACTTCGACGGCGACCAGATGTCTGTCCACGTGCCGCTGTCCAGCCAGGCTCAGGCCGAGGCTCGCGTGCTCATGCTCTCTGCGAACAACCTGCGCTCGCCGGCATCCGGCAAGCCGGTCAACATCCCCTCGCAGGACATGATCATTGGTGTGTACTACCTGACCCAGGTCCGCGACGGTCTGCCGGGCGAGAACCACGTGTTCGCCAGCTTCGACGACGCGCTGCACGCCTATGACTGCCGCTCCGAGGTCGACATGCAGGCCAAGATTCAGGTCCGCGTGTCCGCTGCCGACGCCAATGTCATCAACGAGGACGGCACCCGTATCTTCCGCGTCAAGAACGGCAAGAACGAGTTCGTCGACTACGACGTCACCGGCAACAAGACCGCGCGCTTCGAGACCTCTATCGGCCGCATCATCTTCAACCGCCAGTGCCTGCCCGAAGACTACGAGTTCATGAACTACAAGATGGTCAAGGGCGATGTGGCCAAGCTGGTTGCGGACTGCTGCGATCGTTACCCCGAGGCCAAGGTCGGCCCGATCCTCGACGCCATCAAGTACTCCGGCTTCCACTACGCTACCCGCGCCGGCCTCACCATCTCGGTGTGGGACGCTCTCATCCCTGCCGAGAAGCAGGAGCTGCTCGATCGCGCCCAGGCCAACGTCGACCAGATCAACGAGTACTTCGAGGAGGGCTTCATCAACGAGACGGAGCGCCACATCGAAGTCGTTAACGAGTGGACCGCTTGTACCGATAAGGTTGCAGCGCTCATGCTCGACTTGTTCGACGAGGAGAACCCGCTCTACATGATGGCCGACTCCGGCGCCCGTGGTTCTAAGACCCAGCTGCGTCAGCTCGGCGGCATGCGTGGCCTGATGGCAGACATGTCCGGCGAGACGATCGACCTTCCCATTAAGGCGAACTTCCGCGAGGGCCTGCTGCCGCTCGAGTACTTCATTTCGACCTACGGCGCCCGTAAGGGCCTGGTCGATACCGCATCCCACACCTCGGACTCTGGTTACCTGACCCGTCGTCTGGTCGACGTGGCCCAGGACGTCATCGTCCGCGAGGAGGACTGCGGTACGCACGAGGGCGTCACCTACAACCTCATCATCCCCGGCACCACCGACCTCAACACCGACCTCGTCGGCCGTTGCTTCATTGAGGACGTCGTGGCTCCCGATGGCACCGTGCTCTTTGAGCAGGACGGCTACATCGAGAAGGTCGCTGACATCCAGAAGATGGTCGATGCCGGCCTTAAGAAGGTCAAGCTTCGCGCGCTGCTCACCTGCCGCTCCAAGTACGGCGTGTGCCAGAAGTGCTACGGCTGGGATCTTTCCACCCGTCGTCCGGTCGCCATCGGTACCGCGGTCGGCATTATTGCCGCCCAGTCCATCGGCGAGCCCGGTACGCAGCTTACGATGCGTACCATTCACTCCGGCGGCGTCGCTGGCGTCGACGATATTACGCAGGGTCTGCCTACGGTCAGCCGTATGTTCGATATCGTCGGCAACGTCAACGAGAAGATCCTGGGTCGCGAGGCCGAGCTGGCTCCGTACTCCGGCCACCTCTCGATTAAGCCCGAGAAGTCCGAGTACGTGCTGACGCTCACCGACTCCGAGGATCACACCCGTGTCCTCGACGAGCGTCGCGTCCCCGCTTCGGTGCGCTTCATGCCCGAGATCGAGGACGGCTGCGAGGTTCGCGCCGGCGACCAGATCACCAAGGGCTTCGTTAACTTCCGCAACCTGCGCAAGCTGACCGACATCGAGTCGACGATGCACACCTTCGTCGAGAGCGTCAAGGACGTCTACACCAGCCAAGGCGTTGACCTGAACGACAAGCACATCGAGGTGCTCGCACGTCAGATGCTGCGTCGCGTTCAGATCACCAACCCCGGCGACTCCAAGTACCTGCTTGGTCAGTACGTCGACCGCTACGAGTTTGCCGACGAGGTCGAGCGCGTTGCCCGTCTGGGCGGTCAGGCTCCCGTGGCCGAGCCCGTCATCCTGGGTACGCTCAAGGTCGCGTCCAACATCGACTCCTGGCTGTCGAGCGCTTCGTTCATCCGTACCGCTGGCGTCCTTACCGAGGCTGCCATCGAGGGCAAGGTCGACCACCTGCTCGACCTTAAGTCCAACGTCATCGTCGGTAAGAAGATCCCGGCTGGTACCGGCCTCAAGCCGTACGCCAACGCCAAGCTGACGTATCGCACGGCCGACGGCTACGTGGACATCGACGGCCCGGCTTCGCCCAACGCCAAGTCGCTGCCCGAGTGGGCTCCTGTGGAGCTCAAGGACCTGGACGAGCAGCTCCCGCAGCAGCTCGACTGGGCCGGCTACGACGAGTTCGGTGGTGCTGACGGTTCGTTCACCCGCAACGGCCACACCATCTCCGCCGAGAAGGCTCGTCTGTACCTGTTCGACGACCTGGGCGTGTCGCAGCGCTGGACCAACAAGTTCAGCGAGGTTGGCATCGAGACGGTCGGCGACCTGGTTGGCAAGTCCGAGGAGGATCTGCTGCGCATCGATGGCATCGGCGCCAAGGCGATCGAGGAGCTCCGTGACGGCCTCGAGGCCCACGACCTGCTCTACATCCTCGAGAACAACGACGACGTTGCCGACGAGGAAGACCTCTCGCAGCTGCTGCAGATGGTCTTTAGCCCCGACGGTCCGGACGACATCCTGCTGGGTACCTCCGCTCCGACGCATCACGCCGACGCCGACGAGGAGCTCCTGGGCGCCTCGATCGACGACAAGAAGGCTCCCGCCAACGGCGCGATCAACGAGGACATGGCTTCCCTCGACGAGCTGCTCAACCAGCTCGTGGACACCGACGACGCCGAAGAGGCCAAGGACAACGACGAGGAGTAATTAGTTCCGCCGTTCTAACGAACGGCGGCGACCTCCGTCGCTGCGCGGCCCCCAGAGCTACAATCTGTCATTCAAAAGGCAGGGCATGACCAAAAGGTCAACGCCCTGCCTTTTTCATGCCACCTTGTACGCTCTGGGGGCCGCTCGCTTGCGTATGCTCAACCTGTTGCGTTCCGTTGATCCCTTGCCAAAAAGGGACAGGTTTATTTTGGTCGGTTTTTCATGCTTGAATTTGAAACATTTCGCCCGACAAGAGCGTATCTATGGTGAGGGCCTCATCGAGAACCATTAATGTCACCGGGAGGTGATTATGGAAGAACAAGCTTTTAGACAGGCGGTCGAAGACCACCGGGATGTCGTGTTTCGGATCGCATTGACGTATCTGCGTGATCGCGCTGACGCCGACGATGTCGCTCAAGACGTCTTTCTTAAGTTGCTCAAAAGCGACGCGCAATTTGAAAACTGGGAGCATCTTCGTCGATGGCTTATCCGGGTCACGATCAATGAATGTAAATCTCTCTTTCGAAAGCCGTGGAGGCGCGTGGAGGATATTGAGAATCTGGCCGATTCGCTTTCGACGGCGCAGGAGGAGACCAAGGCGGTCCTGTCAGACGTTATGCGACTTCCGGAGCGATTCCGTATTCCTATCGTGCTCTATTACTATCTGGGCTTCTCGACTTCAGAAATTGCCGAGTTACTGCATGTGCCAGCCGCGACCGTTCGAACGCGTTTAGCTCGCGGCAGATCGAAGCTCAAGTTCATCCTAGAGGAGGGCGACCGTGAAATCCAACCAGATCAAGCAGGCCTTCGAGTCCGTCCAAGCCGATAGCGATCTTGCTGACCGTGTTCTTTATGCCGCTGCTGGCGAGCCGCTTCGCCGAAAGGGTCACGCGAAGCCTCTGTATGTTGCCGTAATCGGATGTCTTGCCGGAGTGCTGGCGACCGGAGGGGTCGCCTACGCTGTTGTCAATTCCAGTTATTTTGCCTCTGCCTGGGGAAACCATGGCAACGGAGAGTCCGTTACCTGGACAAATGGCGGCTCGTCGGGGACGAAATATACCTACACCAGAGAGTTTGGTGATGGTATCGCGCCCCAAAGCCTGGAGGGTGCAGTCCAGAAGGTCAATCTGTCCGTCGAGGGCAACGGCTATACGCTCGACATTCATGAGATGGCAATCGACGAGAACGGTTGCGGTGCTGTGACGTTTACATTGTCCAATCCGAATGGCGTTAACTACTACAAGCCGGCGGCAGAGCTTGGCGAACTTGTTCTCTATGGTGAAGAAGAAGGGGGCGTCAGTACACCCAGCATGAACTTCGGCGAGGAATGGGCTGATACACGCTGCACCATTGATAAAGACACATCAAGCGACACGGTCATTAACGGCACGATGTACTTTGCATCTTGGAATCGCGATCGAGATTTACGACATGCGGTCACCTGGAATATCAGTTGGACGGAGGGCAAAGGTGAGGATGCGAAGGTGATCGAGGTATCGACGCCAGAGTTTAACGTCGGAGCGCACGTCGATACAAAAGAACTCCGCTCCGATGACTCGCCTCTCGAGATCAGTTCGTTTTCCATCCAGACGCACATCGATGATCTGGGCTATGAAGCAGTTGATCATAAACTGACCGTCACCTACAAGGATGGGTCAGAGCAGATTATCGAAGATGACGACGCAGGGGCGTACAATTTCTATGTTTCGATGGGACGCAATAGCGGAGAGAACATCTGGGTTCCGACAAGGCTCATCAATGTCGATCAGGTTGTATCGGTAACCCTTGAGGGAACGAGGTGCACATCAACAGGAGAGACCGAAACAGAAGTACCCTTTACCATCGTCTATTCGTAAGGTCTGAGGCCGCTTCCTGCTAGAGGAAGCGGCCATTTTTGCGTTACATGGACGGCTGGAATGGGCACTTGCGCACAGGCGGGGATTCCTTTTATGGAGGCTTTGCGGAAATATAGCTATTTTGGGATACGCCCGGCGGCGTGGTCTGTTGACGGCACAGCTAACGCCACGTATCCTATCGAACTGCGTGTTTCGTAGGGGGATGCTGACCCCTCGATTCAAGCCGTTGCACTTTACAGAAAGCTGGAATCATTCGAGAAGGAGTACGCTTTGCCTACTATTAACCAGCTGGTTCGCCAGGGCCGTCGTTCCGTGCCCAAGAAGTCCAAGAACGCTGCTCTGCAGCACAACTCCCAGAAGCGCGGCGTGTGCACCCGCGTCTTCACCACGAGCCCCAAGAAGCCGAACTCGGCTCTTCGTAAGGTTGCCCGTGTTCGCCTTGTCAACGGCATCGAAGTTACTGCTTACATCCCGGGTGAGGGCCACAACCTGCAGGAGCACTCCATCGTGCTCGTCCGCGGCGGTCGTGTCCGTGACCTCCCTGGTGTCCGTTATCACGTCATCCGTGGCGCCTACGACGCTGCTCCGGTCCAGAACCGTATGCAGGCCCGTTCCAAGTACGGTGCTAAGCGCCCCAAGGCTAAATAAGCCAGATAACGTTTTGATACTTTCGCCGTGTGCCGCCTAAGCGCCGCACGGTAGACACTTAAGGAGATTTCACATGCCGCGTCGTGCAGCAGCTAATCGTCGTGAGGTTCAGCCTGACGCCGTTTACAACAACCGCCTGGTGACTCAGCTCATCAACAAGGTCCTTCTTGACGGCAAGAAGGCCACCGCTGAGCGCATCGTTTACACCGCTTTCGAGATCGTTGCCGAGAAGTCCGAGGGTGGCGACGCTCTCGCTACCTTCAAGAAGGCTATGGACAACGTCAAGCCCACGCTCGAGGTTAAGCCCAAGCGTGTCGGCGGCGCTACCTATCAGGTCCCGATGGAGGTCAACTCCCGTCGTTCCACCGCTCTGGGTATCCGCTGGATCGTCAACTTCTCCCGCGCTCGCAAGGAGAAGACCATGGCCGAGCGTCTCGCCAACGAGATCCTCGACGCCTCCAACGGCCTGGGCGCTTCCGTCAAGAAGCGTGAGGACGTCTTCAAGATGGCCGAGGCCAACCGCGCGTTCTCTCACTATCGTTGGTAAGTTAAGGTAAGGAACTAACATGGCTAAGCCTAAGTACAAGCTTTCCGATACCCGTAACATCGGCATCATGGCCCACATCGATGCCGGTAAGACCACCACGACCGAGCGTATTCTTTACTACACCGGTAAGACCCACAAGATCGGTGAGGTCCATGAGGGCGCTGCCACCATGGACTGGATGGTTCAGGAGCAGGAGCGCGGCGTAACCATTACCTCCGCTGCTACCACCTGCTTCTGGAACAAGGACGGCAAGGACTACCGCATCCAGATCATCGACACCCCGGGCCACGTTGACTTCACCGCCGAGGTCGAGCGCTGCCTGCGCGTCCTCGATGGCGCTGTCGCCGTCTTCGACGCCGTTGCCGGCGTTCAGCCCCAGTCTGAGACCGTTTGGCGTCAGGCTTCTACCTTCAACGTTCCCCGCATCGCCTTCATCAACAAGTATGACCGCGTGGGCGCTGACTTCTTCAACGCTATCGAGACCATGAAGGATCGTCTCGACGCTAACGCCGTGGCCGCTCAGGTCCCGATGGGCGCCGAGGACAACTTCTGGGGCGTCATCGACCTGGTCACCATGACTGCATGGGACTTCAAGGCCGACGAGAAGGGCATGACCTACCCCGAGCCGATGGACGAGATCCCGGCTGAGTTCGCCGACATCGCTGCCACCAAGCGCGAGGAGCTCCTCGACGCTGCTGCCAGCTTTGACGACGAGCTCATGGAGAAGATCCTCATGGAGGAGGACTTCACCGTCGAGGAGCTCAAGGCTGCTCTGCGCAAGGGCGTTCTGGCCAACGAGCTCAACCTCGTCTTCGTGGGTTCCGCCTACAAGAACAAGGGCGTTCAGGAGCTGCTCGACGCTGTCGTCGACTACCTGCCCAGCCCGCTCGACGTTGAGGCCGTCACCGGTACCGATCCGGACACCGGCGAGGAGATTCAGCGTCATCCTTCCTTCGACGAGCCCTTCTCCGGCCTGGTCTTCAAGATCATGACCGACCCGTTCGTCGGTAAGCTCACCTACGTCCGCGTTTACTCCGGCCGCGCCGAGTCCGGCTCCTACGTGGTCAACGCTTCCAACGGTCAGCGCGAGCGCCTCGGCCGCATCCTCGAGATGAACGCCGCCGAGCGTATCGACCGTGACGACGCTGCCGCCGGCGACATCGTCGCTTGCGTCGGCTTCAAGAACTCCACCACCGGTGACACCCTGTGCGCCGAGGGCAAGGAGATCGTCCTCGAGAAGATCGAGTTCGCTAAGCCCGTTATTGACGTTGCCATCGAGCCCAAGACCAAGGCCGAGCAGGACAAGATGTCCCTGGCTCTGACCAAGCTCGCCGAGGAGGACCCGACCTTCCAGGTGTCCACCAACCACGAGACCGGCCAGACCATCATCGCCGGCATGGGCGAGCTGCACCTCGAGATCATCGTCGACCGTCTGCTCCGCGAGTTCAAGGTCGACGCTAACGTCGGTAAGCCCCAGGTTGCCTACCGCGAGACCGCTGGTCACGACGTCGAGAAGGCTGAGGGCAAGTTCGTCCGTCAGTCCGGTGGTCGCGGTCAGTACGGCCACGCCGTCATCAAGCTCGAGAAGATGGAGGAGGGCTTCGGCTACGAGTTCGTCAACGCTATCGTCGGCGGTGTCGTGCCCAAGGAGTACATCCCGTCCATCGACAAGGGCATCCAGGAGGCCCTGAACACCGGTGTTATCGCCGGCTTCCCGGTCCTCGACGTTAAGGTCACCCTGTTCGACGGTTCTTACCACGAGGTCGACTCCTCCGAGGCCGCCTTCAAGATCGCCGGTTCCATGGCTATCAAGGACGCCCTCAAGAAGTCCGACCCGCAGCTGCTCGAGCCGATCATGGCTGTCGAGGTCGAGACCCCCGAGCAGTACATGGGCGACGTCATGGGCAACCTCTCCGGTCGCCGCGGCAAGATCGAGGGCATGGAGGATCGCAAGAACAGCAAGCTCATCCGCGCCAAGGTGCCGCTGGGCGAGATGTTCGGTTACGCTACCGACCTTCGCTCCCAGACCCAGGGCCGTGCATCCTACACGATGCAGTTCGACTCTTATGAGCCCGCGCCCAAGTCCATCGTGGACGAGGTCATGAGCAAGAACGCCTAAGTTCGAGCTCCCTGTTACGTAATCCGCGAGAACATCTCTCGCACTCTTTGGAGGTTTAAGTTGGCTACCCAGAAGATCCGCATTCGCCTCAAGGGCTATGATCACGAGGTCGTCGATCAGTCCGCGAAGCTCATCGTCGAGACCGCTCAGAAGACCGGTGCTCGCGTTTCCGGTCCTGTCCCCCTGCCCACCGAGCGCAACCTGTACACGGTTATCCGCTCGCCGCACGTGAACAAGGACTCCCGTGAGCAGTTCGAGATGCGCACCCACAAGCGCCTCATCGACATCCTCGACCCCACCTCGGGCACTGTTGATTCGCTCATGCGTCTCGACCTCCCCGCTGGCGTCGACATCGACATCAAGCTCTAAGCGATATCGCTCATAGCTTACAGAGCCCCGTTGCCATTACGGTAGCGGGGCTCTTTTGTTTTGCATGATGGGTTTTGACCGCCTGGTAATGCTGCTGAGTAGGTGGCTGCGGCGCCCTATTCGCCCAAGGGGCGCAGCGACGCCTCCTCAAAATGGAAGGATCGCAAGCCGTCTTCCGTTTCGATACGCGCGCGTCCAAAGTTATCGACGGTTTTAAAGATGCCTCGCGCCAGTTCGTCTCCAGCGGGGGAGCGGGCGATAACGTGCTCCCCGATCCAATTGAGGTGAGCGACATATTCGCCGTGGACGGGCGCGAGCGGTCCGGTGTTTTCTTCCATGGCGTTGAGGCGTTCTGCCCAGGCATCTACAGCGTCTATAACTGCGTGATAGACCTCATCGAGGAGCATGTCGACAGCAGGAACGTTCTCGTTAAGGTCCGAGAGACCGATTGCCGGCAGGCCGCCATCGGGCATCTCTTGGGGCGCATAGTTCACATTGACACCAATGCCGCAGACGGCGAAAGGTTTGCCTTCGTTATCGCGTGCGGCCTCGACCAGAATGCCGCCGAGTTTGCGTCCACGCGCGACCAGGTCGTTGGGCCATTTGAGGCCAATCTCGTTTGCAAGACCCTGTTTTTCGAGCGCCTCGAGCACCGCTAGGCCGCTGACGGCGGCAAGACCAGAGTACTTCGCAGGATTAACGCATGGACGCAGGGCAATCGAAAGCAATAGGTTGCCGGCGGTTGAATCCCACTTGTGGCCGCGCCGGCCGCGTCCTGCTGTCTGAGCCCGGGCGGCAAGTCCCGTGCCATGCGGCGCTCCCTGTTTACCTGCTTCGAGCAGGTCATCGTTGGTCGATCCGGTTACGTCGACTATCGTTAATTTGGCATCCATAACGGCTGCTACCTCCTTAATGAATAAGTGAATAACGTAATGGTGTCGAGAGGCAGACACAATGTGAAGCCTTTGTCGCATTTGGACAATTTAATGTTAACACGTCAACAACGACTGAAATGCGCTATCCTCTCTTGGTCGATGTAAACACGTCAACAACTCAAAGGAGGTTAGTGATGGGTTTCACGATTCTTGGAACAGGCTCGGCGCTTCCCAAGCGCAGTGTTTCCAATGACGAGCTGTCCGAGTTCCTCGATACCTCGGATGAGTGGATTTTTACCCGCACAGGTATTAAGAGTCGCCACGTCTGTACCACCGAGTCACTTGACGACCTTGCCGTAGCGGCGAGCGAGCGGGCACTTCAGGTGTCCGGAATCGACGCGAGCCAGCTGGATTTGATCGTCTGCTCGACGACGACGGGTGACCACCTTGTTCCCGCCGAGGCGTGTGCCGTTGCTGAGCGACTGGGCGCGACGTGCCCTGCCTTCGATGTCTCGGCTGCCTGCGCCGGCTTCGTATTTGCGCTCGATGTTGCCGAGGGCTATATCGCCCGAGGACGAGCCAAGCATGTGCTTGTCGTTGCCGCCGAGCAGATGACGCGCGCGCTCGACTGGACCGACCGCGCCACCTGTGTGCTCTTTGGCGATGGGGCAGGCGCCGCGGTGATTGAGGCTGGGGGAGACAGCCCCCTTGCCGTTGAGCTTTCGACGGCGCCCAACGTCGAGACGTTGTGCGTTCCCGGTCTGGTCGGCACCTCGCCGTTTAAGGCCTCCGCAGATAGCGAGAGCGTGCTGTCCATGAATGGCCGCCGCGTGTTCAAGTTCGGCGTCAACGCGATTTGCGACACGGTCCATAAGCTTGCGAGCGATGCGGGCATTTCGGTCGAGGACATCGACCATTTTGTATTCCATCAGGCTAACGAACGAATCCTGAGTCAGGCGGTCAAGCGCCTCGGTGTGCCAGACAAGCGCGTGGTTCGAACGCTGCGCGAGACCGGCAACATTTCGAGCGCATGCATTCCGCTTGCCCTCGACCGGCTGGCAAACGCCGGTGCACTTCACACGGGCGACACCATCGCCCTCGTTGGATTTGGCGCCGGTCTGGATATAGGTGGCTATCTACTTCGTTGGAAGTAGTCGCACATAGGAAATAAAAACGCCCCTAGGGCACAAACAAAGGAGAACTACCATGGCAGATCAGAAGACCTTCGAGCGCGTTTGCGATGTTATCCGCGAGACCGCCGGTCTTGACGACGTCGAGATGAAGCCCGAGTCCACGCTCGAGGAGATTGGTCTCGACAGTCTGGGCACCGTCGAGATCCTCGTCGCCGTTGAGGACGAGTTTGGCATCCAGCTCGATACCGAGGAGAACCCCAAGACGGTCGGCGAGTTCGCCGATACGGTCGAGGCGGCATTGGAGAAGTAGAGATGCTCAAGACTCCTCTCTGCGATCTGCTCGGCATCGAAAAGCCCGTGTTCCAGGGCGGTATGGCCTGGATCGCCGACGCCTCGCTGGCGTCCGCAGTGTCCGAGGCGGGCGGCTTAGGGATTATCGCGGCCATGAACGCCGACGCCAACTGGCTGCGCGACCAGATTCATGAGCTGCGCGCCAGGACGGATAAGCCCTTTGGCGTCAATGTCATGCTCATGAGCCCGTTTGCCGACGAGGTCGCGCGGGTCGTGATTGACGAGCGGGTGCCGGTCGTCGTGACGGGTGCCGGCAATCCCACCAAGTACATGAAGGCGTGGAACGAGGCGGGCATCAAGGTCATCCCGGTCGTTGCCTCGGTGGCGCTGGCGCGCCTCGTGGCGCGTCGTGGAGCCACTGCCGTGGTTGCCGAGGGTACCGAATCAGGCGGCCATATTGGCGAGACCTCGACGATGGCACTGGTGCCGCAGGTTGTCGATGCGGTCGATATTCCCGTGGTTGCGGCTGGCGGTATCGCCGATGGCCGCGGCGTGGCGGCCGCCTTTATGCTGGGCGCCGCCGGCGTGCAGGTGGGTACGCGCTTTCTGATCGCAGATGAGTGCACCGTATCGGAGCAGTACAAGGAGATGGTCCTGAAGGCCAACGACACCTCGACGCGTGCGACCGGCCGCTCGACGGGACACCCGGTGCGTGCCCTCAAGAGCCCCTTCACCAACGCTTACGCCAAGAGCGAGGCGGCGGGCGTAAGCGTCGAGGAGCTCGGGGCCATGGGCACGGGCGCCCTTCGCAAGGCCGCCAAGGACGGCAATTACGAAGAGGGCTCGTTTTTGTGTGGACAGATTGCCGGCATGGTCAACGAGCGCCAAAGTGCACGTGAAATCGTTGACGACCTGGTCGATGGCGCCGAGCACGTCCTGAAGGGTGCGTGCGCATGGGTGGCGTAGCGTTTCTGTTTGCCGGCCAGGGCGCCCAGCACCCCGCGATGGGCGTCGACCTGATCGAGGCATCGCCGGCCGCCGCCGAGGTGTTCGCCATTGCCGACGAGGTGCGCCCGGGGACCAGTGAGCAGTGCCGAAGCGCCTCCAAGGAGGAACTCTCGCAGACCGAGAACACGCAGCCGTGCGTGTTCGTTCACGATCTGGCAGCGGCTGCCGCCCTGCGTGAGCGCGGCGTGGTACCTGCCGCCTGTGCGGGTTTTTCGCTTGGCGAGGTCGCCGCGCTCACCTTTGCGGGGGCGTTCGATACGCGAGCGGGCTTTGAGCTCGTGTGCGAGCGCGCGGCGCTGATGGCCGCGGCTGCCGAGCGCCATCCGGGCGGCATGCGCGCCGTCATCAAGCTCGATGCGGCGCAAGTCGAGAACCTGGCAAAACAGGCCGGCGAGGACTGCTGGCCGGTCAACTACAACAGTCCGCAGCAGACGGTTGTTGCCGGAGCGCCCGAGGCGCTGCAGGAGCTCGACGTCCTAGTAAAAGAGGCTGGCGGCCGCGCTATGAAAGTCGCGGTGTCGGGCGCATTTCATAGCCCCTATATGGCCGAGGCGACTGAGGGGCTGGCGACGTATATCCAAGCCGGCCACGCGCCGTCACCGCTGCTGATTCCGGTCATGGCAAACATGACGGCGGCGCCCTATCCGGCGGACCCGCGAGCGGCATCGGATGTCTTGGCCAATCAGGTGAGTCATGCCGTTCGTTGGGTCGACACGCTGCATGCTCTGCAGAATCAGGGCATCGACACGTTTATTGAGGTCGGCCCTGGCAAAACGCTGTCGGGCCTGGCCAAGCGTACGCTGAGCGACGTTCGCGTGTATTCGTGCGAAACGGCCGAGCAGGTCGCAGCTATTGCCGACGAGCTCGCATAGTCCACAGGGCTGTAACCCGAAAGGAATGACATGGGCAACTTGAACAACGGCGCGCTCGAGCGCAACGACTCACGTCGCGTGGCACTGGTCACGGGCGGCTCGCGGGGTATCGGCCGCGCCTGCGCTGTCGGTCTGGCGGAGGACGGCTTTGATATCGCCGTCGTCTATGCCGGCAGCGTCGATGCGGCGCGCAAGACGTGCGAAGCCTGTGAGGCGGTTGGCGCCACGGCACGCGCATATCAATGCGACGTGGCCGATCCCGCTGCTGTCAACGCGTGCGTGGAAGCGGTCCTCAACGACTTTGGTTCCATTTGGGCGCTCGTCAACAACGCCGGCATCACCCGCGATGGCCTGCTCATGCGCATGGGCGATGACGCATTCGATCGCGTGCTCGATGTCAATCTCAAGGGAACATTCAATATGACGCGCGCGCTCACCAAGACCTTTATGCGCCAGCGCGGCGGTTGCGTCGTCAACATGAGCTCGGTCGTGGGCCTGATGGGCAATGCCGGGCAAGCCAACTACGCTGCTTCCAAGGCGGGCGTGATAGGGCTTACCAAGGCGGTGGCGCGCGAGCTTGCGCCTCGTGGCGTACGAGCGAACGCGGTCGCCCCCGGGTTTGTCGAGACAGATATGACGGCAAAGCTCTCGGAGAAGGTGCGTACGGCAACCGAGGAACAGATTCCCCTTAAGCGCATGGCACGTCCCGAGGAAGTGGCCGGCGTGGTGCGCTTTTTAGCGAGCGATGCGGCTGCTTACATTACGGGCGAGGTCGTGCGCGTCGACGGCGGAATGGCGATGTAGAAACCAGGGCCGAAGAACGGCTTGGATGAGGAGACCATGATGGAACAGAGAGTTGCAATCACCGGCATCGGTGCCGTATCGCCGCTCGGCAACACCGCGCTTGCCACCTGGGCGGCCATGTGCGCCGGGACCTGTGGCATCGGCCCGATCACGCACTTCGATACCGATGCGTTTACCGTCAAGGTGGCGGCCGAAGTCAAGGGCTTTGACGGCAACGAGTACTTTGGCAAGCGTGACGCCAAACATCTGGACCCCTGCGTTCAGTTTGCGATGGCGGCTTCGGACGAGGCAATGCACGATGCGGGCTTTGATGTCGAAGGCGCCATCGATCGTGAGCGCCTGGGCGTCTACGTGGGCTCGGGCGTGGGCGGCATGACGACGCTCGTCGACAACGTCCACACGATCGCCGATCGTGGACCTCGCCGCGCATCGCCCTATATGATTGCGATGATGATCCCCAACATGGCTTCGGGCAATATCGCGATCCGCCACAAGGCAAAGGGACCGACCCTGCCCGTGGTGACCGCGTGCGCGACCTCGGCCCATGCGGTGGGCGAGGCGTTCCGCGCCATCAAGCACGGCTATGCCGACGCGATCCTAGCGGGCGGCGCCGAGGCGGCCATTATCCCCGATGCCGTTGCAGGCTTTACGTCCTGCCGCGCATTGACCACCAACCCCGATCCTGCGACGGCTTGCCGCCCGTTCGATGCAGACCGCGACGGCTTTGTGATGGGCGAGGGCGCTTGCGTGCTGGTACTCGAGAGCATGGAACATGCGCAGGCGCGCGGTGCGCACATTTATGCCGAGGTCGTGGGCTACGGCAACACCGATGATGCTTATCACATCACGAGTCCCGATCCCGAGGCTGCCGGCATTGCCCGCGCGATATCGCTGGCGGTGGCCGAGGGCGACGTCAAGCCTTCCGAGGGCCTCTACATCAATGCCCACGGCACCTCGACCAAGCTTAATGATTCGTCCGAGACGGCGGGCATTAAGCGAGCGCTCGGCGAGGACGCGGCGCGCGCCGCACATGTCTCGTCGACCAAGTCGATGACGGGGCACATGATCGGTGCCACGGGGGCCATTGAGGTCATGGCCTGCGCCATGGCACTCGAGCAGGGCGTGGTGCCGCCGACCATTAACTACCACACGCCCGATTCCGCCTGCGATCTTGATTACACGCCCAATCGCGCGGTTCGCGCCGACCTTACCTGGGCGCTTTCGACCAACCTGGGCTTTGGCGGGCACAACGCCGCCATCGCGCTGCGTAGATATACGAGGAGCTAGAGCATGGATTCCAAAAGACTTGCCGAGATAGCCGATGTGATGGAGGACCGCGGCCTCACGCGCGTACGCGTTGAGGAGCCCGATGGCACCGCGGTCGAACTCGAGCGCGCGAGTGTGGCGCAGCCGGTTGCCGTGCCCATGCCTATGCCGAGCGCCATGGCCGCTCAAGTTGCAGCTCCCACAGTCGCGCCTGCCGCACCGGAACCCGCCACGCAGACACCTGCCGCCGCGCCGGAGCCCAAGGGCACCGAGGTGACTGCTCCCATGGTGGGCGTCTTCTATGCTGCCCCTGCGCCGGGCGACGAGCCATTTGTGCGCGTGGGCTCCAAGGTCAAGGCCGGCGAGACCCTCTGCATCATCGAGGCCATGAAGGTTCTCAACGAGGTGACGGCCGAGGCAGACGGTGAGGTGCTCGAGATCTGCGTGGCCGACGGCGACCTCGTGGAGTTTGGCAGCTGCCTCATGAGGATCGGATAGGTGATATCCATGAACAAAGAAGAGCTCAAGAAGCTGTTACCGCATCGCGAGCCGATGCTTTTGCTCGACGAAGCCGAGCTGGTGGGCGACGAGGCCCACGGCAAGATCACGATTACAGGCGACGAGTACTTTTTGCAGGGACATTTTCCGGGAAACCCGGTCGTTCCCGGCGTGATTCAGTGCGAGATGCTCGCCCAGAACTGCTGCGTGCTGCTGATGGGCGATGAGGAGGCGCGCGGCGCGACGCCGTTCTACACGAGTCTGGACAAGGTGCGCTTTAAGCGTCCGGTGCGCCCGGGCGACACGGTGGATCTAGTGTGCTCCATCACGCGTGCGCGCGGGCCGTTCCGCTTTGCGACGGGTACTGCGAGCGTCAACGGTGAGGTTTGCTGCCGCGCCGATATGTCTTTTGCACTCATGCACGAAAGTTAAGGAAGGCTCCATGTTCGACAAAGTGCTCATCGCCAACCGCGGCGAAGTCGCGGTCCGTGTTATCCGCGCGTGCCGCGATATGGGCATCAAGACCGTCGCCGTTTATTCCACGGCCGATGCGGACGCGCTACACGTGCAGCTTGCCGACGAGGCGTATTGCATCGGCGGCCCGCGTCTTGCCGAGAGCTACCTCAACGACGATGCCGTGCTCACCTGTGCCGTAAAGTCGGGAGCTAAGGCAATTCATCCCGGCTATGGCTTCTTTTCCGAGAAGGCGAGCTTCGTGCGCGACTGCGACAAGTTCGGTCTGGCGTTTGTCGGTCCTTCGGCCGAGGTGATCGACAGCATGGGCGACAAGGACGCCGCACGCCGAACGGCCGCTGCTGCGGGCGTGCCCATCGTGCCGGGCTGCGATTTGCTCAAAAGCCCCGAGGAGGCGACGGCCGAGGCCGAGCGCATCGGCTGCCCCGTGCTTATTAAGGCGCGCGCGGGCGGCGGCGGTCGCGGTATTCGCAAGGTCGAGCGCGTGGAAGATGCGGCAAAGGCGTTCATCGAGGCGCGTGCCGAGGGTGAGGCCGTTTTTGGTGACGGCGAGTGCTACATGGAGAAGTTCGTTGCGCCGGCGCATCACGTTGAGGTACAGATTATGGCCGATAAGCAGGGCCATGTGTTTTCACTCGGCGAGCGCGAGTGCTCGGTGCAGCGCCGCAACCAAAAGCTGATCGAGGAGAGTCCCGCGCCGTGCCTCGACGGACGCGACGATATTCGTGCCCGTATGCACAAGGCGGCGCGCGACTTGGCTCGTGCCGTCGGTTATGAGGGCGCTGGCACCATCGAGTTTCTGTACTCGGACGACGGCAATTTCTACTTTATGGAAATGAACACGCGCTTGCAGGTGGAGCATCCGGTTACAGAGTTTGTAACCGATACCGACTTGGTCAAGTGGCAGCTGCGCGTGGCAGCCGGCCAGCCTCTGCCCTTTGAGCAGGAGGACATGCCGGTGCGCAACCACGCCATGGAGTGCCGCATCAATGCCGAAACGCCGGACTTTCTGCCGTCGTGCGGAACGGTCACCGCGTTGCGTGTGCCGGGTGGTCCGCGCGTGCGCTGGGATTCCGCCATGTTTACCGGAGCGAAAGTTCCGCCGTACTACGACTCCATGCTCGGCAAGCTCATCGTGTGCGCGCCCACGCGTGACGGTGCCATTCGCAAGATGCGCTCGGCCCTGGGCGAGCTCGTGATTGAGGGCGTGAGCGAAAATAGCGAGCTTCAGCTCGACGTGCTGGCAAACGACGAGTTTTTGTCGGGCATGTATCACACCGATCTGATGGGGCATCTCTATGCTGATGAATAGAAAAGCGAAGACGGTCAATGTCCTTGAGGGGCCGATAACCGAGTCGTGCGCCGAGTTCCCCGCGCGCCACGTGTTTGTCAAATGCCCGGAGTGCCGCCGTGTGATCGATGAGGCGCGCCTGCACGACAACCTCGAGGTCTGCCCTCGTTGCGGCAAACACTTTCGCGTGAGCGGTCGCGCGCGCATGCGCATGACGGTCGACGCGGGTACCTTTGAGGAATGGGATGCCAATCTGGCGTCGAAGGACTTCCTCTCGTTTCCCGGTTATGCCGACAAGCTTAAGAGCGTGAGCGAGCGTTCGGGCGAGCGCGATGCCGTTGTGTGCGGCAGGGGCAAAATCTGCGGTTGCGATACCGCGCTCTTCTTTATGGATGCCAACTTTATGATGGGCTCGATGGGCTCCGTGGTGGGCGAGAAGATCTGTCGTGTCTTTGAGCGCGCGGCCGAGTTGGGGCTGCCGGTCGTTGGCTTTACCGTATCGGGCGGCGCCCGCATGCAGGAGGGCGTGACCTCGCTCATGCAGATGGCCAAGATTTCTGCGGCGGTTAGGCGCCACAGCGAGGCGGGCGGCCTGTATATCACGGTGCTCACCGATCCCACGACCGGAGGTGTAACCGCGAGCTTTGCCATGGAGGGCGACATTATCCTGGCCGAGCCCGATGCCCTGACGGCATTTGCCGGCCCGCGCGTGATCGAGCAGAACATGCACAAGCGTCTGCCCAAGGGATTCCAGCGTTCCGAGTTTTTGCTGGAGCACGGCTTTTGCGATGCCGTTGTTCCGCGTGGTGAGATTGCGCTCACGGTAGGCGAGCTGCTGGCGCTGCACGAAGGGCACGCGCCCGGCCTGGGGGCACCGCATGAGATCGTGCATACGGGTCGTCGCGACAAAAAGCTGGGACACTTGTTTAAGCGCTCGGCCGCACCAAAAAGCGCGCTCGAAATCGTCAAACAGACTCGCTCGGCGAACCGCGCCACGGCAGGCGAGATGATCTCGTTGGGTCTCGACGGATTCGTAGAGCTGCACGGCGACCGCTACTTTGGCGACGATGCTGCCGTGGTGGGCGGCATCGGCTGGAAAGACGGGCGACCCGTGACGGTTATCGCCATCGAGCGCGGTACCACGACCAAAGAGCGCATGCGTCGCAACTTTGGTATGGCACATCCCGAGGGCTACCGCAAGGCACGTCGCCTGATGCACCAAGCCGAGAAATTTGATCGGCCGGTTCTGTGCCTGGTCGATACTTCGGGCGCGTTTTGCGGCATCGGTGCCGAGGAGCGCGGCCAGGGCGAGGCGATTGCCCAGAATCTCATGGAGATGAGCGGCCTTAAGACGCCGATTGTCTCGGTGGTGACAGGCGAGGGCGGCTCTGGTGGCGCGCTGGCGCTGTCCGTGGCCGACCGCATCCTGATGCTCTCGAGCTCGGCCTATTCGGTCGTGAGCCCCGAGGCCTGTGCGTCGATCCTGTGGAAGGATACCGAGCGCGCGAATGAGGCCGCTGAGGCGCTTAAGCTCACGGCCCCCGATCTGTTGGCGCTCGGCATCATCGACGGCATTGTTGACGATAGGGGCCTGTCGCATGAGGAGATCGCCGGTGTCGTCATGTCCTCGGCATTTGATGCCTTCGATACGCTTGGGCAGCTCGACGACGCGACCCTCACAAACCTCCGCTACGAAAAGTACCGCGCAATCGGTCAGTACCGCACGATGTGACAAAGGGACAGTCCGCATGTCACATTGGGAAAGGCGTTCCATGTCACAAGTTTCTAACACCTCGTTTACAACGACGGTTTCATCAAACGCCATGGCCGTGGTGGACTATCTGTCCAAAAGCATGATGTCGGCGTTGCCGTTTATTGTCTGCGCGGCGCTGTTCCGCACCGTTGCCGTCATTATGGGCGAAGGCATGCTTGGTCTATGGCCTGCCGATTCCGAAATCTATCGCCTGTTTTACAGCTGGCTGTATAACGCTGGCTATTACTTTTTGCCCATCTATCTTGGTTGGGCCGCTGCCCGCCAGCTCGGTTGCTCGGAGCAGCTGGGCATGATGCTGGGCGGCGTATTGATTGTGCCCGATCTGCTTAAGCTCGTTGATGCCGCATCGACGACGGGGGCATCGATGACTTTCGTGTATGATCTACTTCCCGCGCCGGTCAACGATTACACGACGACTGTTATTCCGGTTCTCATCTCGGTGCCCGTGCTATGGCAGGTGGAGCGTCTCTTTAAGCGCACTATCCCTCAGGCTGTGGCGTTTTCTTTTGTACCGTTTGCAACCATGCTTGTCATGGTTCCGGTGTCGCTGTGTGTTACGGCGCCGGCAGGCAGCTATCTGGGCATGCTGTTGGGACAGCTTATGTTTATGCTTGGCAATTCCGGTGGCATCGTGTCGCTGCTCACGCTCATGGGGCTTGCCGCGGGCTGGGAGTTTCTTAAGATCGCGGGTGTCAGCAACGTTGTCCTATCGCTCGCCTATGCGCAGTTTATGAGTGTGGGAACGGATTCGTGCATCCTGATCGCCGCGACGATGGCAACGTTCGCCGTTTGGGGTATGCCCTTTGGCGCGTCGCTCCGCGTTGCGGATAAGGACGAGAAGGCGCTCATGCTGGGCTATTCAATCTCGGGGATTCTTGGCGGCGTAAGCGAGCCAGCGCTGTACGGATGCGGCTTTAAATATGGCAGGTGTCTGACGTGCATGGCCGTTGGCGGCGCCGTCGGAGGCCTTGTTGCGGCCGTGGGCCACGTTACGGCCTATACCATCGGCATGACGAATGTCCTCATGGTCATTGGCTTTGCCACGGGCGGCATCTCGAACCTGCTGTGGTGCTGCGTTGCCGGCGGCACTGCATTTACGGCGTCTGCGGCGCTGAGCTACTGCTTTGGCGTGGTGCCGGCGAAGGGGTGGGCGGCAGAAGACGAAGCCGATTCGCCCGAAACAGTGGCGAGCGCTGCTGAAGTAAGCGCATAAACTTGTGCGACAAAGGACGATTCCTTTGTCATGTTCCAAGGCCGTGGCTCGTGTGGGTTGCGGCCTTTTTGTATCTGGAGGACAAAGTGGCTACACTACAATCCGTTTGAGCAATAGATATTAGGTAGTACCGTGGGGACTGATGAGGATGGTCGAGTGGATCGTTCGTCGTGCGCAGGGCGACCGTGCGCGCGTGGGAACGTTGACGGGTGTGGTGTGTATTCTCGCCAATGTGGCGCTATGTGCTGCGAAGGGTGCAATTGGCGTGCTGTCGGGATCGGTTTCGATCGTGGCGGACGCTATGAACAACCTGTCCGACGCCAGCTCGAACATCGTGAGCGTGCTGGGCTTTAAGCTGGCGGGCAAGCCGGCCGACCCTGAGCATCCTTACGGCCATGGCCGCTACGAGTATCTCTCGGGTCTGGTCGTGGCGGCGCTCGTGCTGCTGATTGGCGTTGAGCTTATCAAGTCCTCGGTTGAGCGCATTATCCACCCCGAACCTGTCGAGTTCTCACTTGCTCTGGTGGCAGTCCTTGCGCTTTCGATGGTCGTTAAGCTGTGGATGGCGGCCCTCAACCAAAAGCTCGGCGATCGCATTGAGTCCGAGACACTGCATGCGACCGCTCAGGATTCCAAGAACGATGTCCTTGCCACAGGCGCCGTGTTAGCGTGCGCAATTGTTTCGCAGGTGACGCACATCAATCTTGACGCTTGGGTCGGCCTTGCCGTTGGCGCCTATATTGGCTGGAGCGGCTTTGAACTTATTCAAGATACGGTGAGCCCGCTTTTGGGTCAGTCGCCCGACCCCAAGCTGGTCGAGCATATCCGTGGCAAGATCATGAGCTACCCCGGCGTCTTGGGCGTCCACGACCTGATGGTTCACGATTACGGTCCGGGCAGGAAGTTTGCGAGCGCCCACGCCGAGATGGCAGCCGAGACCAGCCCGCTGGAAAGCCACGACACACTCGACAACATCGAGCAGTCGTTTAAGGACGAAGACGGCATGATCGTCACGCTTCACTACGATCCCATTGTGACCGACGATCCAAAGGTGGCGAGCATGCGCCTGCGCATCAACGCAATGGCTCGCGAGATTGATAGCCGCCTTTCGATTCATGACCTGCGCTGTGTGCCGGGTCCTACGCACACCAACGTGATCTTTGACTGCGTGCGTCCCTCGGATCTGCAGATGAGTGCCGAAGACTTAAAGCACGCGCTGGCACAACGGGTCGAATTGGAATATCCCAAGTCGGTCGCCAAAATCACGATTGATGAAGACTATGTAGGCCATACCCACGAGTAGGGCTGTGCCGGCAAAGCAAGTTATACAGAAGGGGAGAGCATGAAGCGCCTATATCTACTCCGCCACGGCCAGACAGAATTCAACGTTAAAAAGCTGGTCCAGGGCCGCTGCGATTCTCCGTTGACCGACCTGGGCCGCAAGCAAGCGGGAATGGCAGCAGCATGGCTCAAGGACCACGGCGTCGTTCCCGACAAAGTGGTCTCTTCGCCCTTAGGCCGAGCCATGGACACGGCAAGTTTTGTCGCAACCGAACTCCTCGGCCTTGATGCAGAAGTCGAGCCCTGCGAAGGCATCATTGAGCGCAGCTACGGCACCTTCGAAGAAGGCCCCCACGATGCCCTTCCCACCGACGTCTGGGATCCGGGCGAGGACTTGGTCCCCTTTGGCGGAGAAGGAAGCCGCGCGCTGCAAGAACGCATGGTAGGCACCCTCACCAATCTTATGGGCGCCGATGGTATCGAAACCCTCCTAGCAGTAAGCCACGGAAGCGCCAGCCGCCAATTCATCAAGGCTGCAGCTCCAGAGGGCTTCGAGCTCCCAACAAAACTCCCCAACTGCGCCATCATGATCTTCGATTTTGATGAGGCAAAGTCGGGAGAAGAAGGCGACGCGCCCCAATCCAAGTTCATCTTGCAGCAAATCATCGATCCTCAACAAAGTAATTAGCTGAGCGAGCAGAGTTAAGCAGACATCAACGTGTCGTCTCCCGAGCACGGCGGAGGGCCGGAGAAGTATATTAAGGTCATCGCGAGTTCCGCACGCAAAGGAGAGCACTTAATGTGCTCTCCGTCTTGCGCAGGACTGTAGAGCAGGGACCTTAATATATTTCTCCGGCCCTCCGCCGTGCTCGGGAGCCATCCACGCACTTTACCTGCGTAAACAATGTGAGTGAAATATGAATCTCGATGGATACGCCCGCAGCCGTGTATACTAAACAGCTGTGTGTAACCAGGGGAGTATTCTGGCTGGACAAAATGCCTGCTTAATAGGGTTGTCAGGTAGTCTGGGCGAAATACAAGGCTGGGGAGCACGTCGTGTAAGTAGTGGTCCTCTAGGGGCGTACGCTCGGTGGTGTACGCATTGTCCCAAGACCACGCGAGAGTTGGGATCATATCTTGATCAGCATGATTCTCGGCCGCAAGATTGGCATGACCCAGGTTTGGGACGAGAACGATAACGTCGTTCCCGTCACGGTCATCCAGGCTGGCCCCTGCGCTGTCTCGCAGGTTAAAACTCAGGCAACTGACGGCTATGACGCCGTCCAGATTGGTTTCGGCGACATCAAGGCCAAGAACGTGAACAAGCCCATGGCTGGTCACTTCGCCAAGGCCGGCGTCGAGCCTGTCCGCTTCCTTCGTGAGGTCCGCGTCGAGAACGGCGAGGAGCACAAGGTCGGCGAGGTCGTCACCGTCGCTGATTTCGCTGATGTCGAGAAGGTCGACGTCATCGGTACCTCCAAGGGTAAGGGCTTCCAGGGTCGCATCAAGCGCTGGGGTCAGCGCCGCGGTCCTATGACGCATGGTTCTCACTTCCAGCGTCACCCCGGTTCTATCGGTCAGTGCGCCTATCCTGCACGCGTCCTCAAGGGCGTCAAGATGGCCGGTCACATGGGTAACGAGCGCGTTACCGTCAAGAACCTTTCCGTTGTCCGCATCGATGCCGAGCAGAACCTCATCTTGGTCAAGGGCGCTGTCCCGGGTGCCAAGAATGGTCTCGTCGCCATCCGTATGGCCTAAGGGCCCAGCCCATTTAGCCCAGCGTCATACCAAGGAGAACACTTAAATGGCAAAGTTTGAAGTAAAGAACAGCGAGGGCAAGAAGGTCGCCGAGGCCGAGCTCGCCGCTGAGGTGTACGGCATCGAGCCGAACATCCACGTTATGCACCACATCGTCAAGTGCCAGATGGCCTCTTGGCGTCAGGGCACCCAGTCTGCTAAGGGCCGCTCTGAGGTTTCCGGTGGCGGCAAGAAGCCTTGGCGTCAGAAGGGCACCGGCCGTGCCCGCCAGGGTTCCATCCGTGCTGCCCAGTGGCGTCACGGTGGCGTTGTCTTCGCCCCCAAGCCCCGTTCCTACGCTAAGCGTATGAACAACAAGGAGGTCAAGCTGGCTATGCGCTCCGCGCTGTCCGCCAAGCTGGCCGATGGCGAGCTCGTGCTCGTCGACGACTACGGCTTCGAGAAGCCTTCCACCAAGGCTGCCGTCGCCATGCTCAAGGCTCTCGGCCTTGAGGGCAAGCGTCTGACCATCATCGTTCGCGATGAGGACGTCAACGCCTACCTGTCGTTCCGCAACATTCCCAAGACGTTCATCATCACTGCCGACGAGGCCAACACCTACGATCTCGTCAACAACAACGCCGTGCTGATGCCCGCCGACATCGCCGCTCACTTCGGGGAGGTGCTTGCATAAATGACCGCCCACGAGATCATCATCCGTCCGATCGTGTCCGAGCGTTCCTTCTCCGGCATGGAGCAGAACAAGTACACGTTCGAGGTCGCCAAGGATGCTAACAAGTATCAGATCAAGGACGCTGTCGAGGAGATCTTCGGCGTCAAGGTCGTTCGCGTGAACACCCTGACGGTCAAGCCCAAGACCAAGCGCGTGCGCTATGTCGCCGGCAAGACCCGTTCTTGGAAGAAGGCCATCGTCACGCTGGCCGAGGGCGACACCATCGAGGTCTTTGGCAACCAGGCCTAAGACTCGCTGCTGTTGAGTGAGCTCATGCCTCCCAAATAGGGGAGGCGAGAGCTCAAGGTTCCGGGCGTATAAAATGGACACGCCCGGAACCGTGTATACGTCCGGTGTCATCGCACCCGAGGCAGAACCTCGAATCCCTGTCTGCGATGGCTAACGGATTCCTATTGAAAGGGATTGTAATGGCTGTAAAGCACCTTAAGCCGACCTCCGCTGGTAGGCGTTGGCAGACGATCTCCGATTTCTCCGAGATCACCTGCACCAAGCCCGAGAAGTCTCTTCTCGAGCCCCTGCCCAAGAAGGCCGGTCGTAACAACAACGGCCGCATCACCACCCGCCACCAGGGCGGCGGCGTGAAGCGTCGTTACCGTGTGATCGACTTCAAGCGCAACAAGGACGGCGTGCCCGCCAAGGTTGCCACGATCGAGTACGATCCGAACCGTTCCGCTCGCATCGCTCTGCTGCACTACGCTGACGGTGAGAAGCGCTACATCCTGGCCCCCAAGGGCCTCGAGGTCGGTCAGACCATCATGTCCGGTTCTGACGCCGACATCAAGCCGGGCAACGCTCTGCCCCTCGCCGACATCCCCGTCGGTACGCTCATCCACGCCGTCGAGTTCCAGCCGGGCAAGGGCGCTGCTATCGCCCGTTCCGCCGGTAACTCCTGCCAGCTGATGGGTAAGGAGGGCAAGTACGCTATTGTCCGTATGCCTTCCTCCGAGATGCGCCGCATCCTCGTTACCTGCCGCGCCACCGTCGGTGAGGTCGGCAACGCCGATCACGCCAACATCGTCATCGGCAAGGCCGGCCGTAAGCGTCACATGAACGTGCGCCCGACCGTCCGCGGTACCGTCATGAACCCTGTCGACCACCCGCACGGCGGTGGCGAGGGCAAGAACCACACCTCTGGTCGTCCCTCTGTTACCCCCTGGGGTAAGCCGACGAAGGGCCTTCGTACGCGCAAGAAGAAGAAGGTCTCGAACCAGCACATCATTCGTCGCCGTAAGAAGTAATTTCGGATACCGAGTTTTAGGAGAAAGCACTTATGAGCAGAAGTCTCAAAAAGGGCCCGTTCGTGGAGACTCGCCTTCTCTCGCGTATCACCGCGATGAACGAGGCTGGCAAGAAGGATGTCGTGAAGACCTGGTCCCGCGCGTCCACCATCTTCCCCGAGATGGTTGGTCACACCATCGCCGTCCACGACGGCCGCAAGCATGTGCCCGTGTATGTTACCGAGTCCATGGTTGGTCACAAGCTCGGCGAGTTCGCGCCGACTCGTACGTTCCGTGGCCACAAGGCCAAATAGGGGGTTAACCGTAAATGGCAACTAAGTCTATTGAAACTGAGGCCACCGAGGTTCGCGCCGTCGCTAAGTACGTGCGTGTTTCCCCCAGCAAGGCCCGCCTGGTGGTCGATCTGATCCGCCGCAAGCCTGTCGCTCAGGCCTTCGACATCCTTCACTTCTGCGACCGCGCCGTCGCCGTGGATGTCGAGAAGGTTCTCCGTTCCGCCGTTGCGAACGCCGAGAACAACAACGGTCTGCGTGCCGACAACCTGGTTGTCGCCGCTGCCTATGTTGACGAGGGTCCGACGCTTAAGCGCATCCGTCCCCGCGCCAAGGGTTCCGCTTCTCGCATTCTGAAGCGTACTTCCCATATCACCGTCGTCGTTGCTCCTCGAAAGGAGGCGTAAAGCTGTATGGGTCAGAAAGTCTACCCCACCGGCTTCCGTCTTGGCATCACCGAGAACTGGCGCTCCCGCTGGTTCGCAGAGAAGGATTACGCTAAGACCCTCGGTAACGATCTCGAGATCCGCAAGTACCTCGAGAAGCGTCTTTCCCGCGCAGCCGTCTCCCGCGTCGAGATCGAGCGCGCTGGCGACAAGGTGAAGGTCATCATCCTCACCGCTCGCCCCGGCGTTGTCATCGGTAAGAAGGGTGCCGAGATCGATACCCTCCGCACCGAGCTCGAGAAGGTCGCTGGCGTCTCCAAGGGCCAGCTCTCCGTCGACGTTGTCGAGATCAAGCGCCCCGAGCTCGACGCCAACCTCGTTGCTCAGTCTATCGCCGAGCAGCTCGAGGGCCGCGTTGCCTTCCGTCGCGCTATGCGCAAGGCCGTCCAGTCCGCCCGCAAGGCCGGCGCTAAGGGCATCCGTATCCAGTGCTCTGGTCGTCTCGGCGGCGCCGAGATGGGCCGTCGTGAGTGGTACCGTGAGGGTCGCGTGCCTCTGCACACCCTCCGTGCCAAGATCGACTACGGCACGGCTGTCGCCAGCACCACCATGGGCGCTTGCGGCGTGAAGGTCTGGATCTACCTGGGCGAGAAGCTCCCGGGCCAGAATGTTCCCAACCCTGCACTCGAGGGCTCTTCCCGTCCTCGTCGTCGTAACTCCGAGAGGAGGGGTCAGTAGTGCTTGCCCCTAAGCGTATTCTTCACCGCAAGGTGCAGCGTGGCTCCATGAAGGGCCAGGCCAAGGGTAATACCGAGCTGCATTTCGGCGAGTTTGGTATCCAGGCTCTCGAGGCCCATTGGATCACCAACCGTCAGATCGAGGCCGCTCGTATTGCCATGACCCGCTACATGAAGCGTGGCGGTCGTGTCTACATCACGATCTTCCCCGATAAGCCCATCACCAAGAAGCCTGCCGAGACTCGCATGGGTTCTGGTAAGGGTAACCCCGAGGAGTGGGTGGCCGTCGTTAAGCCCGGCCGCATCATGTTCGAGGTCAAGGGCGTGCCCGAGGAGGTCGCTCGCGAGGCTCTGCGTCTTGCTCAGCACAAGCTCCCCATCAAGACCAAGATTGTTGTTGCCAAGAACGCTGAGCAGCGCATCGAGAAGGAAATGGCTGAGGAGGCCGCTCTCGAGGCCAAGTGGGCTGCTGAGGACGCCGCCGCCGCCAAGGAGGAGAACTAATGAAGCCCGCAGAGATTCGTGAGCTCTCGGACGCTCAGCTCGTTGAGAAGCTGAAGGAAATGCGCGCCGAGCTCTTTAACCTTCGTTTCCAGATGGCCACCAGCCAGCTGGACAACACCGCTCGCGTCAACACCGTGAAGAAGGACATCGCTCGCGTCCTCACGGAGCAGCGCGCCCGCGAGATCGCAGCGGAGAAGTCCGCTGTCGCCGAGTAGGACCTAAGGAGAGAACATGACTGATTCGCGTAACTCGCGTAAGGTCCGTACGGGTGTCGTTACCTCCGTCTCCGGTGCCAAGACCATTGTTGTCACCATCACCGAGCGCAAGCGTCACCCCAAGTACGGCAAGATGATGACCAGCTCCAAGAAGCTGCACGCTCACGACGAGGAGTGCACGGCTGGCGTGGGCGACACCGTCCGCGTTATGGAGACCCGTCCTATGTCCAAGATGAAGCGTTGGCGCCTCATCGAGGTCGTCGAGCGCGCTAAATAAGCAGTCGCTCTTACGACTTGTACGTTTCCGAAGATGTGCGTATGCCTGGCTTGCATACCACGGGCCGTATAAAGGCTGCGCACCTCTCTTCGGTTCTTAGTTCGGAGGAACATCTACCATGATTCAGATGCAAACCATGCTGAACGTCGCCGACAACTCCGGCGCTCGCAAGATTCGCTGCATCAAGGTGCTTGGCGGTTCCAAGCGTCGTTATGCAGGCATCGGCGATGTGTTCATCGGTGCTGTCCAGGAGGCTACCCCTGGCGCCAACGTCAAGAAGAAGGACGTTGTCCGTTGCGTCGTCGTTCGCACCGTTAAGGAGATCCGCCGCAAGGATGGCTCCTACATTCGCTTTGATGAGAACGCCTGCGTTGTCATCAACAACGATGGTTCGCCCGTCGGCACCCGTATCTTCGGGCCCGTCGCTCGCGAGCTTCGTGACAAGAAGTACATGAAGATCGTCTCGCTCGCTCCCGAGACCCTGTAGTTAGGGGAGATATATGTATATCAAGAAGGGCGATAAGGTCCAGGTTCTCTCTGGTAAGGATCGCGGCAAGCAGGGCGTTGTCCTGCGTGCTCTCCCCGCCGAGAACAAGGTCGTTGTCGAGGGCGTTTCGGTCGTCAAGAAGGCCGTCAAGCCCAACGCTGCCAACCAGCAGGGCGGCATCGTTTCGCAGGAGGCTCCCATCGACGCCTCCAACGTCAATCTCGTCTGCCCCGAGTGCGGTAAGGTTACCCGCGTCGGTCACGAGAAGGACGGCAAGAACAAGCTGCGCGTCTGCAAGAAGTGCGGCCACAAGTTCTAAGCTGCCCGCAACATCAAGTTGCTAGCAAAGGCCCGGATGCCACGGCACCCGGGCCTTTTTCTATCCCCACTCATTGCACTCATTGGGGACAGACTTAAATGAGTGCCCTTAATGGGCAAGCATAGATGAGCGGGTGCGCTGTACAAATTGCTTGTGTGCGCGTTTATGCGCGTTAGATTGCGTCTAATTGTGCACTCATGCGTATATATGCGCCGTTTACGGGACAATAATGACCGTTTAACGGTGAGATACGCAAAAACGCGCATAGACGCGCGTGTTTGTGCGAATATAGAGCTGTCAGAAAGCAAGGCGTTCTATGACACAGGAGGCACATAATGGCAGATTTCAAGCAGTCTCCGCTCGACGCGGCGGCAGCCGCCAAAGCAGCGTTCGCTTCGGTCCAGGACAAGCCGTTCCCCGACGATATCTTTACGGCTCCCGAGCTCCGTTGGGCTGTGATCGGGTGCGGCGTTATCGCCAACCAGATGGCTCAGTCCCTTGCTCTTGCCGGTCGCAAGCTTGCGGGCGTCGCCAACCGTACGCTGTCCAAGGCTCAGCCTTTTGCCGAGCAGTATGGCGTCGAGAAGGTCTACGACACGGTTGAGGACCTCTACGCCGATCCTGACATCGACGCCGTCTACATCACTACCCCGCACAACACTCATATCACCTATCTGCGCGCTGCGCTGGCAGCTGGTAAGCACGTGCTCTGCGAGAAGGCCATTACCCTCAATTCCGCTGAACTCGATGAGGCCCGTGCCATTGCCGCCGAGCACAACGTGGTCCTTATGGACGCCACCACGGTGCTCCACATGCCTTTGTATCAGGAGCTGCGTCGTCGCATGGATGTCGGTGAGTTCGGCCGCATGAATCTCGCTCAGCTCAACTTTGGCAGCTACAAGGAGTACGGCGATCTGACCAATCGCTTCTACAACCGCAACCTTGCTGGCGGTGCCATGCTCGATATTGGCGTGTATGCCCTGTCCGTCATGCGTCTCTTTATGGCCAGCCAGCCCGCCGAGGTCGTGTCTCTAGGCAACACCTGCGAGACTGGCGTCGATGTTGCGGGCGGCATCGTCTGCCGTAATGCCGAACAGCAGCTGGGCGTGGTGAGCCTTACGCTCCACTCCAAGCAGCCCAAGCGCTCGATCATTAGCTTCGACAAGTGTTATATCGAGGTCAACGAGTATCCGCGTGCCGATCACGCGACCATCGTGTGGACTGCCGACGGCCACCGCGAGGAGGTCCACGCTGGCACCGAGGCCTACGCACTGTGCTACGAGATGGCCGATCTTGAGAAGGCCGTTGCCGGCGACGACTCCAAGCGCGAGCTGCTGGATTATGCTTCTGATGTTATGGAGCTTATGACCAAGCTTCGCGCCGACTGGGGAGTCGTGTACCCCGAGGAGGAGTAAGCGATGCTTGCGGAAGATAGACTCAACGCGATTGTATCGATGGTGCAGCAGGCCGGCTCGGTTACCGTTCCGGAGCTTGCTGAGGCCCTGGGCGTGACGGCGTCTACCATTCGGCGCGATCTGCAGACGCTCGACCGAGCGCATCGCATCGCCAAGGTCCACGGTGGGGCGACGAGTCTTGAGCGCGCGCACGTGACGCGCGACCTAACGCTTAATGAGCGCAGCGACCTCCATAACGATGACAAGGAGCGTATCTGCGCCCGTGCGGCGGCGCTTGTGGAGCCTGAGAGCTTTGTATACATCGACTCGGGCTCGACGACGCTCAGGCTCATCGAGCATCTTCCCCACCTTGAAGATGTCACCTACGTGACCGATTCCGTGCTCCATGCTCAGCGCCTTGCTTTGCGGGGTATGCGTACCGTGGTGCTGGGCGGCGAGCTCAAACCCGAGACCGAGGCGCTCGTTGGCCCCGATGCCTTGGCAACCTTAGATCGCTACAACTTCAACTGTGGCTTTTGGGGCTCTAACGGCATTGCCGCCGAGCAGGGCTTCACGGCGCCCGATATCGAGGAGGCCCAAGTAAAGCGCATCTCGATGCGTCATACGGCCAAACGCTTCGTAATCTCGGACGCCAGCAAATTTGGCATGGTGGCGCCCGTCAAGTTCGCGGACTTTCGCGATGCAACGATCATCACCGCGGGCGAGGTGCCCGCCAAGTACCGGGCAATGGACAACGTCGTCACGGTCTAGCGGCGGGGCAAGGCCAAAACCACCACAAAGGTGCTTGTCCCCATTGTGGTGGTTAGTAACGAAAACCGAGTAGTTTTCTCAATAGAAAAGCGGCAACGTCCATCACGGGCGTCGCCGCTTTCGTTGTCTGCCGGTTTGTCTAAGTCTGTAACAACTGGACCGTTAAAAGTGGGCTAGGTGTTACAGATCGAGATACTTACGAACCGCGCCGTCCCTTTGTCTCAATCTGTAACATCTGGGATCGATTTTGCCGAGTTACTGTTACAGATTGAGATTTTCCCTTAAGGGGGATTCGAATGTCTCGATCTGTAACAGATAGACCGGAAAATGGGTTCTAACTGTTACAGATCGAGACGTTTTGGGACCGCGGCTGAGCCATTGCGGCAAAACCACCATAAAGGTGCTTGTCCCCTTTGTGGTGGTTTAGGGCTCCCAGGGGCAGGGAGCTTCGATGTGGATGTGCTCGCCGGTTACGGGATGCGTGAAGGACACGCTGTGGGCGTGGAGCATCAGGCCGCAGGGACGCGGCGTTCCGTACAGGTCATCGCCCACCAGGGGATGGCGCTCGCTGGCCAGATGTACGCGGATCTGGTGCTTGCGGCCGGTGAGCAACTCGACATCGATATACGAGCGCGTGGGCAGGCCACGACGGCTCTTAAGACGTTTGAGCACCTTCACGCGCGTTTGAGACGGCTTGCCGCTGGCGCCGACGCGCATCTTGCGGCTGTCGTGACGGTCGCGGGCGATGGGCTTGTCGATGAGCTTTTCGTTCCAGTCGATCTTGCCCTCGGCGAGCGCCAGGTAGTGCTTTTCGAACGCGTGGTCGATGATCATCTGGTCAAAGGCGGGCTGCGTCTGCTTGTCGAGTGAGAACAGCACCACGCCGGTGGTGTCACGGTCCAAGCGGTTGAGCGGCTGCATGTCGGTCGCGGCAAAGCCGTCGCCCATCGCCAGCAGCAGGTCGCTGGCGTAGTCGGTGAGCGTACGCTCGCCGGTGCCGTCGCCGTGGACGATCATGCCGGCGGGCTTGTCGATGGCCATGAGCCAGGCGTCGCAATAGAGGACTTGAGGTTCTTCGTTCACGTGTAAGCCTTTCGGTTAGCTAATTCCCACAAACATGCAGCCCGAGGTGGCGCCGCGCAGGCGGGCGGCCGGCTTGCGGCCGGCTTGAGCCGCCTCGACAGCGCGACGGACGCGAGCGACGGCACGGCCAATCTCATCGGCCTCGAGCAAGGTTCCGTCGACCATAAGACGGCGCACGTCGGCATCGAGCAGCTGCGGAACTTGCGGCGTGAGGTCGATGGGGTAGGCGTCGTACAAGCGTGAGCGGCCGTGGATGTCGGTACGCACCGGCATGACCTTTCCGTCGATATTCTTGAGCGAGAGCTTGCGGGCACGCAGGCGGCAGTTGGCGCAATCGTGGATGCAGCCGTTGGCAACCTGCAGAATGCAATGCTCGCTTGTCATGACGCGCGGGCGGCCAAAGACGGTGATGCCCAGAGCCGCGGGCGCGGCGGCGCCGAGCGAGACAATCTCGTCGAGCGTGATCTCGGGCGAGAGCCAAAACGCGCCGGCTCCGCGTTCGGCGAGTGCCTCCATGCAGGGCGTGTTGTGCACCGGCAGGCAAGAGCGAATCTCGGCCGTGGCGCCAACCTGGGCGGCCAGGGCAAGCTCAGAGATGTTGCCAATAGCGACCGTGGCGCCAGCAACAACCCATGGGTCAACGCGGACGTGGTCAACGGCGCGGCAGACCTCATCGAGCACGGGTACGATGCCCTGCTCAAACGTATCGGCGGGGGGGAGCTTGGCCGCATCGAGCGCGTCGGTGGTCATGTAGATGCGCGTTGCACCCTCCGCCCGCGCTGCCTCGGCGGCCTCGAGCGAGGTGACGGTGGCGCAGATCTGCGGCTCGTCGCGGTAGTGCTCGGGCGCGGGGCGGGAATCACTGGTTACAATCACCGGCAACTCGAGCGTTTTCGCGCGCTCCTCGTACGGCGCCAGAATGGCCTCCTCCAATGCCTTACAGGCGGCGGCGCGCACCTTGTGCACGGCGGAGAAGCCCATACCGCAGCCGGCGTCGAGCGAAACGTCAAAGCTCGCTGCCTCAAAGGGCGAGGAGCCCATGCGACCCACATGCTCTACCAAATCGGACGCCTCGACCGCGCGGGTCTTGGCGGCCTCGACGGTAAAGCCCGTGGCCGTGGCCGTAAGCGATGGGGCGTCGCAGCAGGTGAGCGTCACGGTAAACGGTTCGCCCAGATGCGCCACAACGGTTACATCAACGGCGCGGCGGCGAAGCACGTCGCGCTTGAGCGCGGCGCCGGCGGCGTCGATGGCGCGCTGGCTGCGGATGACGCGCACGCGGCAGCCCTCGGGCATGCTGCGGGGCACGCGGCACTCGATGATGTCACCGACGGCGGCATCATCGGCAGCGATAGTGGTTAGGAACTGATCGAACTCATCATCGTGGCGAAGCTCCAGCAGGTCGCCCTTTTCCACGGGCTCAAACAGCTCAATGCGGGCGATGGCGGCGCGGCGACGGCGGTCGTCGGGCTTGAGGCCGCGCACATCTCGGTTGGCCGGGCGGCTGCCCAGCACCGTGCCCACGATCTGGCCGCGGTTGTTGGAACGCTCATAGCTCATCATCTCGTCGCCCGAGGTGCCGTCCTGATAGGCGTGCGTAAAGTCGCGGTTAAAGCAGCGCTTGAGCTGGCGCTGGCGGGCGCCTTTCTCGTCCTTGGCAACGGTGGTTCCGGCCAGCATGTCATCAATCTGATGACGATACACGTCGACGATGGAATACACGTAATCGGGAGCCTTCATGCGGCCCTCGAGCTTGAGCGATGCGGCGCCGGCGTCATACAGACGGCGAACAAGCTGCGAAGTGTTGGTGTCGCGCGGGCACAGCGCGCGCTCGCGACCGGCGGGGGAGAGCGTGCGGCCGTTCTCGTCGATCAGCTCGTAGGGCAGGCGGCAGGGCTGGGCGCACATGCCGCGGTTGGCCGAGCGGCCCGCCATGGCAAAGCTCGACAGCAGGCACAGACCCGAGTAGCAAAAGCAGATGGCGCCATGGCTAAAGACCTCAAGGTCCACATCGGGCGCGGCATCGTGAATGGCGGCAATCTCGTCGATGGAAAGCTCGCGCGAGAGGGTCACGCGGTCGGCGCCCTGCTCGCGGCACCAAAGGGTTCCGCGGTCGTCGTGGATGTTCGCCTGGGTCGAGATATGCGTCTCGATGCCGGGCATGGTGCGCTTGACCTCAAAGAACAGGCCCCAGTCCTGGATGATGAAGGCGTCGGCGCCCAGCGTGGAGCAGCGATGGATGAGCTGCAGCGCATCGCTCATCTCGGACTGCTTGATGACGATGTTGACCGTGACGTAGACGCGCGAGCCGGCTAGATGCGCGGCGCGGCAGGCCTGCTCAAAGGCCTCGTCGGTAAAGTTGGTGGCCTTGCGGCGTGCGTTGAAGCTGCCCATGCCGCAGTAGATGGCGTCTGCCCCGGCGGCGAGTGCGGCGGCAAAGGGCTCGGGCCCTCCGGCGGGCGCCAAAAGCTCGGGTCTGCGGTTGGTGGTTCGACTGGCGGTTGCGGTCATATCCTGCCTTTCAAAATGCTCAGATACTCAAAAGTATAGTGATGCCGTCGCGGCAGGCGATGCCCGTGCTCTAAGCGGGATAAAGTCTTCAGCAGCTTGGACTGGCTGCTCCACATGAGAACCGTTCAGCGGTCCGGGGAAACCGTTGGGCGATAAAATATTCTCGCAACGTGATAATAATCTTGCATCGCGCGGAAACCTTGAGTACTATCCCAATCAAGCGCGGTGTTCAGACCGAACTGTGCCTCCCGGTGTGAACGCCGCGCTCCCGTTCCCTTTTACTTGTAAGGAGAAAAACATGAGCAAGACCGTCGTGTCTTCCGATAACGCACCCGCAGCCATCGGCCCGTATTCCCCTGGTATCCAGGCCGGCAACATGGTGTTCCTGTCCGGCCAGCTGGGCATCGACCCCGCAACCGGTAAGATGCCCGAGGGCGTCGAGGCTCAGGCCAAGCAGTCCCTTGCTAACGTCGAGGCCCTGCTGACCGCTGCCGGCGCCACCTTTGCCGATGTCGTCAAGACCACAGTCTACCTGGCTGACATTGCCGACTTCGCTGCCGTAAACGAGATCTACGCCTCCAAGTTCGAAGCCCCGTTCCCCGCGCGCAGCGCTTTCCAGGTTGCCGCCCTTCCGGCTGGCGGTCTGGTCGAGATCGAGGTTGTCGCCGCTCTCTAAGGTGTTGGTAACAACTAAACATGACATGCAAAAAGACCCTGCAGCGCGTGCGAGCTGCAGGGTCTTTTGTCAAGCGATGCGACAAAAATGATCCGTTTCCCTTCGTCCCCAAGGGATCACGTTTAGCCCTCCTTGCGAACTTTTTGCAGGTAGCGGTAGACGCTGGGCTCCGAAATGCGCAGCGCGGTGGCGGCGCAGGCCACAGCGCCCTTGAGCATGAACACCCCGTTGCCGTTGAGGTGGCGAATGACGTCCACGCGGTCGCTCTGACCAAGCGACGCTACATCCAGCCCGCGCGCGCTCAGCAACTCGGCAATGCTGCGGTCGATGAGCTCCTGCGTGGACTCCGAAAGGCTTTCGACCTCGATAGGGGCGGGCTCCGTGCGCGTCGGCGCCGCGTCGAAGCATGCCATGAGTTGTTGCGCCATGGTGTTGATGGAGCGCACGGTCGAGAGGTCGGTGTTGACGCAGAGCATACCGACGATCTCGTTATCCTCGCGGATAAAGTACGTCGCCGACTCCAGCGTTTTGCCGCCGGCACCGCGGCCCTCGTAGCCCGTAATAAACGGCAGGCCGCGATACTTGGGGTCGTGCATGATCTTGAGCGCCAGATCGGTGGCAGGACCGCCGATCTTACGGCCGCTCACGATGCCGTTGCGAATATCGACGATGGCGTGGTCGGGATCCGAGAAATCGTGCAGCACGATTTCGCTGTTCTTACCGAGTATCTGCTCCAGGAAATCGACCATCGGCAAAAAGCGGCGTACGGTCTCGTTCACGGGCAACTCCTTTGGGTGAAATCGGAAATGTTCATAACAATTTTTTCTCATGGTAACACGCTGCTCATCATCTCGTATATCCGCAGGTACATGACGTAATGCAGATGAACGGTATGATTTTGGCGGTAAACGGTTGACCAAAAGAAAAGTTAGATGTTATTTTGACCAGACACTTTCCTGACCTGCGGAAATGCATTATCTCAGCTGAAGAATAGTCTGATAACAAAAAATTATTATTGAGAATGAGAATCATCTTTAATACGATATGCAACGAAGGCACAACCTCAACCCCGCACTGCGTCACAATAGAGCGTTAGATGCGAAAACAACTATTTCGAGGATTGGTGGTCAAATGACCCAGGAGACGGTTAAGAACGGCACTGAAGCCCTGTTCACTCGTGAAGGCATGCCTCCCGTTAAAGAAATGATCCCGTGTGCCCTTCAGCACGTACTGGCTTCGTTTGCCGGTATCATCACCCCGGCTGTCATCATGGCCGGCGTCTACGGCTTTAATAGCCAGCAGAGTACCGACATCATCCAGGTCGCGCTCATTCTTTCGGCGATCGATACGGCCCTTCAGGCCTTCGCTCCCTTCCGTCGCATCGGCGGCGGCCTGCCCATCGTCATGGGCGTTTCGTTCGCGTTCCTGCCGGCTCTGCAGGCCATGGGTGCCTCGGGCTTTAGCTTTGGTGCGCTGCTGGGCGGCGAGATCGTCGGCGGCGCCGTCGCGGTCCTCTTTGGTCTGGCCTACAGCAAGATCAAGTGGCTGTTCCCGCCCGTCGTGACCGGTACGGTCATCTTCTCCATCGGCGTTTCGCTGTATCCCACGGCCGTCAAGTATATGGCCGGCGGTATGGGTACGCCGCTGTGGGGCACTCCGCAGGCCTGGTGCGTCGCTCTTATCACCTTCGCCGTGGTCTTTGCGCTCGCCAACTTTGGCAAGGGCACGCTCAAGCTGGGATCCGTGTTCTTTGGCATGATCGTTGGCATGATCGTTTCGATCCCCTTTGGCATGATCGACTTCTCCAGCGTCGCCACCGCTCAGGTCTTCGCCCTTCCCAAGCTCATGCCCTACGCGCTCGAGTTTGATCCCGAAGTCTGCATTACCCTCGCTGTTGTGTTCCCCATGGTTGCCATCCAGGTAATCGGTGACGTCTCCGCCGCCTGCCTGGGCTCCATCGACCGTATGCCCACCGAGCGCGAGCTCTCCGGCGCTATCGTGTCCCAGGGCCTCACCTCTATGGTCGGCGGCCTGCTGGGCGGTCTTCCCACCAGCGCCCTTGGCCAGAACGTGGGCATCATCTGCTCCAACAAGGTCGTCAACAAGTGGGTCTTTGTGATCATCGCGGCCGTCTTTGCCATCGCCGGTCTGTTCCCGCAGCTCTCTGCCGTCCTTTCCGCTATCCCGCAGCCCGTCATCGGCGGCGCGACCGTCGGCGTCTTTGGCACCATCACCATGAACGGCGTGCGCATGTTCACCCGCGAGGGCCTCACGCAGCGCACTACCACCATCGTCGGCACCTCCGTCGTCTTTGGCCTGGGTATCTGGATGGCCAGCGGTTGCCTTGCCGGCGAGGGTATGCCCGCCTGGGTGTCCACCGTCATCGGCTCCAATGCCGTAACCCCCACCGCCATCATGGCCATCGTCCTTAACCTGATTCTTCCGCAGACGCCGGTCGTGGCTCAGCACATCGATGCTGCCAAGGACGCTGCCGTGGATCTGGTCTTGCCCGAGAGCAAGAAGTAACCAATTCGGTGCTATTCGTCGGCGGACGCATCGCCTCGTCCGCCGACGTCATGCGGCGTCAAGCCGCACTTCAAAGGGTTTGTCCCTTTGGTGAAGCGTTGACGGGAGAGGGCCCGTTTCCGGTGTAGGCCGGCGCTTCGCACTCCGCCATGTCAGAGGTGTCAAACCCCGCCTCTGATGTTGAAGGGAGCATCCATGCTTCTGGTCGCTAACGGTTCCGTCTTTACCCGCAACGCTCAGACCCCGTTCATTCCAAACGGTGCGGTCGCCATTGACGGAGATACGATCGTCGAAGTGGGCCCCGAGTGCGAGCTCAAGGTCAAGTACCCGGATGCCGAGTACGTCGACGCCCAGGGCAACCTCATCATGCCCGGACTCATCAATTGCCACACCCACATCTACTCGGGTCTGGCTCGCGGCCTTGCCATTAAGGGCTGCAACCCCACCAACTTCCTGGAGAATCTTGAGCAGCAGTGGTGGAAGATCGATGACAACCTGACGCTCGACGGCACCAAGGCCAGCGCCTATGCCACGATTCTTGACTCCATCCGCGATGGCGTCACAACGATCTTCGATCACCACGCGAGCTTCTGCGAGATCCCAGGCAGCCTCTTTACCATTAAGGATGCCGCGCAGGAGCTGGGCATGCGTTCGTGCCTGTGCTACGAGGTCTCCGACCGCCGCGGTCAGGAAAAATGCGACCAGGCCATTGCCGAGAACGCCGAGTTTGCCCAGTGGGCCGCCAAGGAGCGTCGCGATAACGACAACCACATGATCGCCGCCATGTTTGGCGGTCACGCCACCTTTACGCTGTCGGACGAGACCATGGATAAGATGGCCGAGGCCAACAACGGCCTGACCGGCTTCCACATCCATGTGTGCGAGGGCATGAATGACGTGTGGGACTCCCGCCTCAACCGCGGTGGCATCAGCCCCGTCGAGCGCCTGCTGCAGCACAATCTGCTGGGTCCCGACACCATGCTCGGCCACTGCATCCACGTGACGCCTGCCGAGATGGATATCGTCAAGGAGTCCGGTACCTGGCTCGTCAACAACCCCGAATCCAATATGGGCAACGCCGTGGGCTGCGCCCCCGTGCTCGAGTTCTTCCGCCGCGGTATCCCCGTGTGCATGGGCACCGACGCCTACACCCACGATATGCTCGAGAGCCTTAAGGTCTTCCTGATCATTCAGCGCCACAACGCCGCCATGCCCAACGTGGGCTGGTGCGAGGCCATGACCATGCTGTTCGAGAACAACGCCAAGATGGCGAGCAAGTACTTCGATCGCAAGCTCGGCGTGCTCGAGGCCGGCGCTGCCGCCGATGTCATCGTCATGGACTACAAGCCCTTTACGCCGCTGAGCGAGGAGAACATCGACGGCCACATGCTCTTTGGCATGATGGGCAAAAACTGCCGCACCACCATCATCAACGGCCGCGTCCTGTACAAGGACCGCGAGTTCGTTGGCATTGATGAGGACAAGATCAACGCGTGGACCATGGCCGAGTCCAAGAAGCTCTGGAGCACGCTCAACGATCGCGCCTACTAATTACAAGTAGATTCACGCGCGCCGGATGTTTCGCCGCATCCGACGCGCGCATAGGCGACCTCCGCGGGGTCGCCGGCGCTGTGCTAGCGCTACACCGTATTTGCGCCCGCCGCGCGGTCTCGCCGGGCGTTACAGAGAGGAGCTCACTATGAGCGACATCATGAGGCCGATCCCGTTTTCGCAGCTGATGAACTGGATCATCGAGGAGCACAAGACCCAGGACGCCATCTTTGGCGTGCGTAAGATGGTCACGACCAACCAGGAGGGTGCGCTTCCCATTTTTGACGAGCGCATCGAGACTCCGTTTGGCCCGGCTGCCGGTCCCAATACGCAGCTGGCCCAGAACATCGTGGCCTCTTATGTGGCCGGTTCTCGCTTCTTTGAGCTCAAGACCGTCCAGGTTATGGACGGCGAGGAGCTCTCCAAGTGCGTCAACAAGCCCTGCATCGTGGCTCAGGACGAGTGCTACAACTGCGAATGGTCGACCGAGCTCGAGGTTCCGCAGGCCTTTGCCGAGTACGTGAAGGCGTGGTTTGCCTGCCACCTGATCGCTCGCGAGTACGGTCTGGGCAGCCCGGACGGCTTTGTCTTCAACATGTCGGTGGGCTATGACCTGGAGGGCATTAAGAGCCCCAAGGTCGACGCCTACATCGAGGGCATGAAGGATGCCAGCGGCTCCGACGTCTGGAACGAGTGCCGTGCCTGGGCACTCGCCAACCTGGACAAGTTTGAGCATGTCGACGCCGCGTTTGTCGAGTCCATTCCGGCGCGCGTGTCCAACTCCATCACCGAGTCCACGCTGCATGGCTGCCCGCCCGCCGAGATCGAGCGCATCGCGACCTACCTCATCACCGAGAAGGGCCTCAACACCTACATCAAGTGCAACCCCACGCTGCTGGGCTATGAGTTTGCCCGCCAGCGTCTGAACGAGCTGGGCTTTGACTACATCGTCTTTGATGATACGCACTTCCGCGAGGACCTGCAGTGGGCCGACGCCGTGCCCATGTTCGAGCGCCTGATTGCCCTGTGCGCCGAGCGCGGCCTGGAGTTTGGCGTCAAGCTGACCAACACGTTCCCCGTCGACGTGACGAGGAACGAGCTGCCTTCCACCGAGATGTACATGTCCGGCCGTTCGCTGTTCTCACTGACCATCGAGGCCGCCCGCCGCATTACCGAGCAGTTTGACGGCAAGCTGCGCATCAGCTACTCCGGTGGTGCCACGGTCTACAACATCCGCGCCCTGTATGATGCCGGTATTTGGCCCGTTACCCTGGCGACCGACGTGCTCAAGCCCGGTGGCTACGAGCGCTTTAGCCAGATGGCCGGCGAGTTTACCGATCTGGACGGCAAGCCGTTCGCGGGCGTCTCTCTCGAGGCCGTGACCGCGATCCAGACCGACTCGCTTACCAACCCGCTCTACAAGAAGCCGCTGCGTCCGCTACCCGACCGCAAGGTCGCCGGCAAGAGCCCGCTTTCCGACTGCTTTACCACGCCGTGCCGCACGAGCTGCCCCATCCAGCAGGATATTCCCGCCTACCTGGCGGCTGTTGACGAGGGCCGCTACGAGGACGCGCTCAACATCATCATCGAGCGCAACGCCCTGCCGTTCATTACCGGTACCATCTGCCCGCATCCCTGCGGCCGTGCCTGCGAGCGTGCATTCTACGAGCCCGAGGGCGCCCAGATTCGCGCCAGCAAGCTCAAGGCCGCCCGCGAGGCCATGACCGCCGTGCTGCCCAAGCTGCGCGCCCAGGCCATTGCCAACGACGCCGAGCGCAACGTTGCCGTTATCGGCGGCGGCCCGGCCGGCCTGGCGACGGCGTTCTTCCTGACGCGCGCCGGCGTGCCCGTCACTATCTTCGAGGCCCGCGACTCTCTCGGCGGCGTGGTCCGTCACGTGATCCCCGAGTTCCGTATCGCGAGCGACGATATCTCCCACGATGCCGAGCTCTGTCTGGCCTTTGGCGCCAAGGTGCAGCTCAACGCCCGCGTGGAGTCCATTGACGAGCTCAAGGCTCAGGGCTTTACCGACGTGGTCGTGGCCACCGGTGCCTGGATGCCCGGCTCTGCAGGCTTGGGCGAGGGTGCCGAGCTCGACGTGCTGGAGTTCCTCGAGGCCGCCAAGAAGGGCGAGAAGCTCGAGCTGGGCGAGGACGTCGTGGTCATCGGCGCCGGCAACACCGCCATGGACGCGGCCCGCGTGGCCAAGCGCCTGGCAGGCGTGAAGAACGTGCGCCTGGTGTATCGCCGCACCAAGAAGCAGATGCCCGCCGATGAGGAAGAGCTCGATCTTGCTCTTGCCGACGGCGTTGAGTTCTGCGAGCTGCTGGCGCCCAAGGCACTCAACGGCGCCGTGCTGACCTGCGACGTTATGGAGCTTGGCGAGCCGGATGCAAGCGGTCGTCGCAGCCCCGTCGCCACGGGCGAGACCGTCGAGCTGCCCGCCACCACGGTGATCTGTGCCGTGGGCGAGGGCATCGACGCTAGCCTGTACGACGCCGCGGGCGTCGAGCACGACCGTCGCGGCCGCCTTGCCGCCACCTCCACCGGCGTCGAGGGCGTCTGGGCTGCAGGCGATTGCCGTCGCGGTCCGGCCACCGTGGTCGAGGCTATTGCCGACGCCGCCGAGGTCGCCCGTGCCATCGCCGGCGTGGACTTTAACAAGTACGCCGACTGCAACGAGCAGGCCGGCCGCGAGGACGCCTGCTACGAGCGCAAGGGGTCGCTGTGCCGCGACAAACGCAATTGCACCAAGACCCGCTGCCTGGGCTGCGGCTCGGTGTGCGAGGTCTGCTGCGACGTGTGCCCCAACCGCGCCAACGTGGCAATTAAGGTGCCGGGCCTGGCCAAGCATCAGGTCGTCCATGTCGACGGCATGTGCAACGAGTGCGGCAACTGCGCCGTGTTCTGCCCCTACCAGGAGGGTCGTCCCTACAAGGACAAGCTCACCCTGTTCTGGAGCGATCAGGACATGGAGAACTCCGAGAACGAGGGCTTCCTGGCCGTGGACGAGGACCACTTTAAGGTTCGCGTCGCCGGCACGGTTCGCACCGTCTCGGTCGATGCCGTCAACACCGGTCTGCCCGAGGCCGTCCGCCTGACCATCAAGGCCGTGCGCGACAGCTATCCGTATCTCCTTAAGAAATAGGCGAGTCTCTTATGGCCAAATCCATTCAACATAACGTGGCCTACGTTGCCTGCGGAAGCGGCTGTGCCTCCGCAGGCGGCGACGCCCGCTGCAGCGAAGGCTGCATTGGCTGTGGCGCCTGCGTCACGGCCTGCCCCCACGGCGCCATTGCGCTGGTCGATAGCATCGCCCGCGTTGATCGCTCGAAGTGCACGGGTTGTGGCCTGTGCGGCATGGCGTGCCCGCAGCGCGTGATTGCCTTCGTTCCCGGCTACCAGAACATTCTGGTGCGCTGCAACAACACCGATAAGGGCGCCATTGCGCGCAAGATCTGCGACACGAGCTGCATCGGTTGCGGTATGTGCGCCAAAAAGTGCCCTGCCGGCGCTATCCGCATCGAGGACAACTGCGCCCATATCGACGGCGCGGACTGCCTGTCGTGCGGCATGTGCGCCGTCGTCTGCCCGCATGGCGCCATCCACGACCGCACCGGCATCGCCGCCGGCGTGTAGAAGGGAATCACCATGGCACAGGAATTCACTTTTACCGTTAACGGCGTCGAGCGCACGACGACTCAGAACAAGCCGCTGCTCCGCTACTTGCGCGACGACCTGCACATCCATTCCGCTAAGGACGGCTGCTCCGAAGGTGCTTGTGGCACCTGCACCATCCATGTGGACGGCGCGGCCGTCAAGGCGTGCGTGCTAACCACCGCTCTTGCCGCCGGCCGCAACATCGTGACCGTCGAGGGCCTGCCCCAGGACGTGCGCGAGGCCTTTGTTTACGCCTTTGGCGCCGTGGGTGCCGTGCAGTGCGGTTTTTGCATCCCCGGCATGGTCATGGCGGGTGCGGCGCTCATCGCCGAGGACCCCGAGCCCACCGAGGAGCAGATCAAGTACGCCATCCGCGGCAACGTCTGCCGCTGCACCGGCTACAAGAAGATTATCGAGGGCATCTCGCTGGCCGCTGCGGTGCTCCGCGGCGAAAAGCAGATCGACGAGGATCTGGAGCGCGGCGACGACTACGGCGTGGGCAAGCGCGCCTTCCGTATCGACGTGCGCAAGAAGGTGCTCGGCGAGGGCAGGTATCCCGACGACATCGACGAGCTCGATCAGCCGGGTCTGACCTACGCCAGCGCCGTGCGCTCCAAGTATCCGCGCGCCCGTGTGCTCTCCATCGATACCTCCAAGGCCGAGGCCCTGCCCGGTGTGGTGGGCATCCTGCGCGCTGAGGACGTGCCGGTCAACCAGGTCGGCCACCTTATCCAGGATTGGGACGTCATGATCGCGGCGGGCGATATCACCCGCTGCGTGGGCGATGCCATCGTGCTGGTGGTTGCCGAGGACGAGGCGACGCTCGAGAAGGCCAAGAAGCTCGTAAAGATTGATTACGAGCCGCTGGAGCCCGTGCGCAACATTGTCGAGGCCAGGGCTGCCGACGCCCCGCGCCTGCACGACAGCTTCTTTGCCTTCGGCAACACGGTTGAGCTCAAGGACAACGTGTGCCAGAGCCGCCATGTGACGCGCGGTGACGCCGCCAAGGCGCTGGCAGAGAGCGCGTTTACCGTGACGCAGCGCTTTACCACGCCCTTTACCGAGCATGCCTTCTTGGAGCCCGAGTGCGCCGTCGCCTTCCCGTACAAGAACGGCGTCAAGGTGCAGTCGACCGACCAGGGTGCCTACGATACGCGCAAAGAGTGCGCCCACATGTTTGGCTGGGATAGCGAACCCGAGCGTGTGGTCGTCGAGACCATGCTCGTGGGTGGCGGCTTTGGCGGCAAGGAGGACGTTTCGGTCCAGCACCTGGCCGCGCTCGCCGCATATAAGCTCCAGCGTCCTGTGAAGTGCAAGCTCACGCGTGCCGAGTCGCTCGCGTTCCATCCCAAGCGTCATGCCATGGACGGCACCTTTACACTGGGCTGCGATGCCGAAGGCAACTTTACCGGTCTGGACTGCGAGATCAACTTTGACACCGGCGCCTACGCGTCGCTGTGCGGCCCGGTGCTCGAGCGCGCCTGCACGCATGCCGTCGGCCCCTACAAGTACCAGAACACCGACATCCGCGGCTTCGGCTACTACACTAACAACCCGCCTGCCGGCGCGTACCGTGGCTTTGGCGTTTGCCAGTCCGAGTTTGCACTCGAGAGCCTGATCGACCTGCTGGCCGAGAAGGTCGGTTTGGATCCGTGGGAGATTCGCTACCGCAACGCCATCGAGCCGGGCGAGGTTCTGCCCAACGGCCAGATTGCCGACTGCTCCACGGCGCTTAAGGAGACGCTGCTCGAGGTCAAGGATGCCTACTACGCGCATCCCGGCCACGCCGGCATTGCCTGCGCCATGAAGAATGCCGGCGTGGGCGTGGGCCTGCCCGATGCCGGCCGCTGCAAGATTCGCGTCGAGAACGGCGTGGCTGTGGTCTATGCCGCCACGTCCGACATCGGCCAGGGCTGCAACACCGTCTTTTTGCAGGACGTTGCCGAGGCCTGCGGTCTGCCGCTGGGCTGCATCGCCAATGGCGAGTGCTCCACCGAGAACGCTCCCGACTCCGGCACCACGTCTGGCTCGCGTCAGACGGTCGTGACCGGCGAGGCCGTGCGCGGCGCCGCCTTCCTGCTGCGCGATGCCATGGTTGGCATCGAGGCCGGTAAGCCCGCACCCGATACTCCCGTGAGCGCGCATGGCGACGGCGTCAAGATCGAGTACGACGACGGTCGCGCCTATCAGTTGCGCACGCAGGAGCTCGTCGCCGGTCAGGGTATGCATCCTCAGGATCCTGCGACCGCCATCAAGGCGCTCGAGGGATGCGAGTTTGGCTACGTGTACCTGGAGCCGACCGACAAACTGGGCGCGGATGTTCCCAACCCCAAGAGCCACATCTGCTACGGCTTTGCCACGCATGTGGTCATTCTGGATGATGACGGCCGCGTGAGCGAGGTCTATGCCGCGCACGATTCCGGCAAGGTGGTCAATCCCATCTCCATCCAGGGTCAGATTGAAGGCGGCGTGCTCATGGGTATGGGCTATGCGCTTACCGAGGACTGGCCGCTCAAGGACTGCGTACCCCAGGCAAGGTACGGCACGCTCGGGCTGTTCCGTGCGCCCGAGATTCCGGATATCCACGCCATCTACGTGGAGAAGGACGAGCTGCTGCCCGTGGCATACGGCGGCAAGGGCATTGGAGAGATCGCAACGATCCCCACGGCGCCCGCCGTGCAGAACGCCTACCGCGCATTCGACGGCAAGCTGCGTCCGGATCTGCCCATGGTGGATACGCCGTACAGCCGCGCTCGTCACCGCGGGTAGAGTAGAGCGCGGACGGCCATTACTGACGGGCTGTCCATGCTCAGCATCAACTGCATACGCTGCGCCTTTGGCCCCGGCTCCATCGCGAGCCGGGGCCTTTTGTTTGGAGCGGAAACTGCGTCCCGGAATTGGCGCTCAGAATGGGATGCGCTGCAGAGCCTCAAATGGAACATGCGTTCCAGGACCCGCAACGGCGCCGCCGCGCAATTTTGTGTCCGCACGGGCAGCTACACTTGCTGTGATATGACCGTTCGAGAAACGAGCGGCAAGCAACGGAGAGAGGCCCTAACCGTGTCAGCTGAAAAGATGCCGGGTGTCTCGGCTATCGATACGACGAACTTTGCGCGCCAGATCGTGCTGGACTTTGAGTTTGCGCCGGTGCCAAAGCAGCGTCAGCGCCGTGGACTGTGCAATGAGATTATCGAGGCCGGCGCCGTCAAGCTCGATTACCACGGCAACGTTATGGGCGAGTTCTCGCAGTTTGTACAGACGGAATTTACCGAAGGCGTTGCGTTCCCCGTCCGCGAGCTCACAGGGATATCGGCCGTGGGCACCGCGATGGCCGATCCGCTCTACATGGTGATCAAAAGGCTCAGCGATTGGATCGGGCGCTACTCCGCCCAGGTGGTCTGTTGGAGCGGGGCGGATCGTCGACAGCTTTTGATCGAGTGCCAAGCAAAGCACATCGATCTTTCCGCATTTCCTACGGACTGGGCCGACCTGCAGGCGTTTTACACCTCGATCATGGACATGAGCAGCCACGGGTGCGTCTCTTTGAGTGACGCAGCGACGTGGTTTGGCATCGAGTTCGACGAGTCGACGGGTCACGCCCACAGCGCCCTAGCCGATGCGCGCGTGACCGCCAAGCTGCTCAAGCAGATGATGGACGGGGACTACCGCGTGAGCCCGCGCGCCCAGGAGGTCCGTCAACGGTGGGGGATGGGCGAGCGAGCTCAGACGCGCCTTTCCAGCAAGTGCTCCGAGCTGGGCGACCTGCTGCTAAAGCTGAAGGCGGAGGGGGTAGGCCTTTTGAGAACGCCATTCGGTTTGGCATGGCGGGGCTGTAAGCGCGAGCCAGCCCTGCTGTTTGAATCGAAGCGTCAACCAGTATGACGAGCTGTCTGGCCTGTCTGCCTACGCCCCCGCAATCCCGCGGGCCGCACTCAACAGCTCATACTCCCTCTGGCTCCACTAGTACAGCTCGGCCGTGCGTACGGCGTCGCGGCACAGGTCCAGGAATGCCTCGGCTCCCTCGCAGAAGCACTCTCGGGCAAAGGCGCCGGATCCGTCCGCAACGCATATGCCGTCAGCAAAGAGCTTCCAGCTAGACGGCTCGCGAGAGTCGTCTCCAAGCAGCTTGATCTGCAGCACGTGCGGGCTGCCGGCGGCGCAGAGTTCTTCCTAGAGCACCTGCACCGTAAAGCGCATCTGGTGGGAGAGGCTGCTCTTGATCATGGCCGAGGCGTAGCCATTTGGCTTATCCAGAAGATGTATGTGATTCGGTTTGACGATCAGGTTGTGGAAGTTACGCTCGCTGCGCACGGAGAAATTGTCCATACGGACTCCTTTCATCGATGTTGGCAGGGCCACCGTGCCTCTTGGCCGGTTGGCGTCGGGATCGTGGAGCCAACTCTCTACCCCGACTCTGGATAAAATGCGCCCGCTCCTTGCGGGCAAGAGGAAGTCTATCAACGTGTACGGACAGAAATCAAGCGCCGCCTGCGAAATGACGCGTGAACGGCGTTGGTTTCCCAAGTGATTATTCGGCTTTCATCCGGAAAAGTGTCGAAATCAGCCGTGTAAAAGTACGGAAAAGTGTCGAAATAGGCACCTTAAAACTTCGGAAAAGTGTAGCTGGATGACAAAACAGCACTTAGAAGCCGGTGCTGGATGCGGGATCCTGCGGCCGCCTTCAGCTCTCGCTACTCATCGTCTCCGTCGTTGGGGTCGCCCTTGAGGGTGTTGATGTCCAGATACTCGTTATCGTCCTCTTTTTGCTGGGTCTCCGACTCCGCTTGGGTGGGGCCGGAGAACAGCCGGAATCCCTCAAACGCAATGACGCCGAGCAGGGCAATGACAATGGCGATAAAGGCAACCTTGACTGCCTGCGGAAATTCCGAGAAACGCAGCGCCTTTTCCTCGGCGTAATAATCGGCGAAGCGCTCTTCGCCCGTGCTTTTGGTATACGCCGGCGCGGACGCGGCCTCCGGGTCATATTCCGGTGCAGGCGTGGCAGCGTACGGGTCGTTGAGATAATCGCTCGATGCGTTGCCATAATCCTCGGTCTCGATGCGATCGGTGCCAGCATAGCCATCGGAATAATCGGAATATGCCGCACCGCCCTCATAGTCCGCGGCGCTCGTGTTGGCGGCAAAAAGCGGGTTAACTGGAACGTCGAGCGCCGGCATGCCGGTAGAGGTCTCATCCAGATCGGCTGCAGCCCAGGAATCGTAGGCAACCTGATGGGCAACGGGCTCATCGAGCCTTGTGACCGGAGGCTTGCGTGCCGCAGGAACAGGCAACTGCTGGGCGCTGTACATAACGGTGCTGTCGGCCGATTTGCCCTGCGTCGCTGCAGCGAGAAATGCCGCCGTCTCGGACGGGTCGCTTGCGGGGCGGGGAGTGGGTGTGGGCGCCGAAATGGGTGCGGGCGTAGACGCGGGCGTCGAAACAGGCGGCTGCGCAGGAGTCGGCGCAGATGCGGGCTTAGGCGCAAGTGCGGGATTGGGGCTTGACAGGCGAGCCCCACCGCCCATGAGTTCGTCGGCGGTCCACGGGCGATCATCCATCACGTCGTCAAGGCTCAGCGAAAACAGGTCGTCTTCACCCTCATCGAACATGCGGTGCACATGTCCACCAATTGCCGGAATCAATCCGCGACCGGTGCATGATGCCTTGCTCAACGCCATTCTGTTCCACCCTTTCGAAATACTAATGACATCGATTATATGGAACTTTCCAAGCGGCTCGGTCTTGGATTCATGCTTTCCAGAACTCGCGCCCAAAAAGGGAGGGGCAATCCAGGCGAGTGCCTACTTGTCGCCTGCTGCCGCCTTGGCCTCATTGAGGTAGCTATAGAAGCTGTATTTGGAGATGCCAAAGAACTCGCAGGCGCGCTCGCTCGACTTGGAAATGAGGAAGGCGCCGCGACGGTCGAGGTAGCCAATGGCACGAATGCGCTCGTCTTTGGTCATGAGCGCCGCGGGCTTGCCCACAAACTGCTCGCACTCGTGCAGCAGGTCCTCGAGCAGGTCGCCGATGTTCTTGGTAATGGGCTCGGGCTCGGTGTAGCCCGTGCCGCCGGTGCCGGTAAAGGCATCGAGCGAGCGCTCAAAAGCCTTCATGAGCGTAATGTCAAAGTTAATGCCCAAAATGCCGACGGGCTTGCCCTCGTCGTTGCGGATAAAGATCGTCGACGATTTGAGCAGCTTGCCATCGGCGGTTTTGGTGAGGTACGGCTCGCGGTCGTGCACGTCGGCGGTGCCCTCATGCATGGATTCAAGCACAATATGGCTGGGGCCGTCACCCAGTTTGCGCCCGCTGACGTGGCCGTTTTCGATCACTACGATGGAGCGGTCCACGTCCTCGGTCTCCAGGTCGTGGACGACGATTTCGCAGTTGGGGCCAAATTGGAGCGCCAGGCCGTGTGCAAGGCGCTTATAAAACTCAATCTGTGCGGGGGTCATGGGTGCCTTCCTAAAAATTAGTTTGGGCTCACTTTGCCATAAACCACACTTGTTCGCAAATAACGAAAGCGTCGCTGCGTTATGTGACCGTTCGGCGGCGAAAAGGTACCGATTACGGCAACAAACAATTTGTTAGGTTTTCCAATCAAAAAGTGTGATAGAACAGTGCTAACAAACTTTTTGTTTGGCATCCACATAAAAGTTCAGCCGTGTGAATGGGATCGGGCTGAAACGCGTATGCGGGGGCCGGCAAGAGAGAACTTAAGGAGTTCACCGTATGGCCGATAAGATCCAGTGGGCGGGCAACACGATGCCCAAGAGCGATGACAAGCACTTGGGAATCATGAGCCTCGACCACGTGAAGAAGGCCCGCGCCTTCCACCAGTCGTTCCCCCAGTACACCGTCACTCCGCTTGCCCGCCTGGATGGCCAGGCCGCGCGCCTGGGCCTGTCCAACCTGTGCGTTAAGGACGAGAGCTATCGCTTTGGCCTCAACGCCTTTAAGGTCCTGGGCGGTTCGTTTGCCATGGCCAACTACATTGCCGACGAGACCGGCAAGGACGTTGCCGAGTGCACCTTCGATTACCTGACCTCCGATCAGCTTGCCAAGGACTTTGGCCAGGCCACCTTCTTTACCGCCACCGACGGCAACCATGGCCGCGGCGTGGCATGGGCTGCCAACAAGCTGGGCCAGAAGGCCGTCGTGCACATGCCCAAGGGTTCCACCAAGCCCCGCTTCGATAACATCGCCGCCGAGGGCGCCACGGTGACCATCGAAGAGGTCAACTACGACGAGTGCGTGCGCATGGCCGCCGCCGAGGCCGATGCCTGCGAGCGCGGCGTCATCGTTCAGGACACCGCCTGGGAGGGCTACGAGAAGATCCCGTCCTGGATCATGGAGGGCTACGGCACCATGGCTTCCGAGGCTGCCGAGCAGCTGCGCGAGATGGCCATCAACCGCCCGACGCACGTGTTTGTCCAGGCTGGCGTGGGTTCGCTCGCCGGCGCCGTAGTGGGCTACTTCACCAACCTGTATCCCGATAACCCGCCCACCTTCGTCGTGGTCGAGTGCGCGCCTGCCGCCTGCCTGTACAAGGGCGCTGCCGCCGGCGACGGCGACCCGCGTATCGTGGACGGTGACATGCCCTCCATCATGGCCGGCCTGTGCTGCGGCGAGCCCAACATTCTGGGCTGGGATATCCTGCGCAACCACACCACCGCCTTCGTGTCCTGCCCCGACTGGGTCACCGCTCGCGGCATGCGCACTCTGGGCGCTCCCGAGAAGGGCGACCCGCGCGTCATCTCTGGCGAGTCCGGCGCTGTGACCACCGGTCTGGTCGAGACTCTCATGCTCGATCCCGAGTACGCCGAGCTCAAGGAGCTCATCGGCCTGGACAAGACGAGCTCCGTGCTCTGCTTCTCCACGGAAGGTGACACGGACCCGGATCAGTACCGTCGCATCGTCTGGGAGGGCGAGTACCCCACTTGCTAGCAGACTGACCTGTCCGGGTGGCGGAGCATATGTTTACTCCGCTGCTCGAACAGTCCTGCGCAAGACGGAAAGCACATTAAGTGCTTTCCTTTGCGTGCGGAACTCGCGACGGAGCAAACATATGCTCCGCCACCCTACGTTTACTTGCTTGCCGGGTGCTCGACCTCACGCTGCTTGGCACAAGTGATCTATCTGAGATATCTACCTGTAGGTAAACCCTTGTAGAAAGGTTGACTGTTATGACTAAAGAACTCGATTTTGATGCCATTAAGGCTGCGGCTGAGTCTCATCGTGCTGATATGACGCGTTTTCTTCGCGCAATGATTAGCCACCCCTCTGAGTCCTGCGAGGAGGGCGAGGTTGTCGCTTGCATCAAGGCCGAGATGGAGAGCCTTGGCTATGACGAGGTCAAGGTCGACGGCCTGGGCAACGTTATGGGCTTTATGGGCGAGGGCGACAAGATCATCGCCATCGACTCCCACATCGACACCGTCGGTATCGGCAACATCGAGAACTGGGACGCCGATCCCTATGAGGGCTACGAGACCGACGAGATCATCTACGGCCGCGGCGGCTCCGACCAGGAGGGTGGCATGGCTTCTGCTACCTACGCTGCCAAGATGATGAAGGACATGGGCCTCATCCCCGAGGGCTACAAGATCATGGTCGTCGGCACCGTCCAGGAAGAGGACTGCGACGGCATGTGCTGGCAGTACATCTACAACAAGGACGGCATTAAGCCCGAGTTCGTCATTTCCACCGAGCCCACCGACGGCGGCATCTATCGTGGTCACCGCGGCCGCATGGAGATCCGCGTCGACGTTCACGGCACCTCCTGCCACGGCTCCGCTCCCGACCGCGGCGACAACGCCATCTACAAGATGGCCGACATCATCGCCGACGTCCGCGCCCTCAACAACAACGGCTGTGACGAGTCGACCGACATCAAGGGCCTCGTCAAGATGCTCGACCCCAAGTACAACCCCGAGCACTTCGAGGACGCCCGCTTCCTGGGCCGCGGCACCTGCACCGTCAGCCAGATCTTCTACACCAGCCCCAGCCGCTGCGCTGTCGCTGACTCCTGCGCCATCTCCATCGACCGTCGCATGACCGCCGGTGAGACCTGGGAGTCCTGCCTGGACGAGATCCGTAACCTGCCGGCCGCCAAGAAGTACGGCGACGACGTGAAGGTCTCCATGTACATGTACGATCGTCCGTCCTGGACCGGCGAGGTCTACGAGACCGAGGCTTACTTCCCCACGTGGATCAACAAGGAGACCGCTCCGCACGTCAAGGCCCTCGTCGACGCCCACAAGGCCATGTTCGGTGACGAGCGCATCGGCTGCGAGCCCAGCATGGACAAGCGCACCGGTCGCCCGCTGTGCGACAAGTGGACCTTCTCCACGAACTGCGTTTCCATCCAGGGCCGCTATGGCATCCCCTGCGTCGGCTTCGGCCCGGGTGCCGAGTCTCAGGCTCACGCTCCCAACGAGGTCACCTACAAGGACGACCTGGTCACCGCTGCCGCCATGTATGTGGCTGCCCTGAACCTCTACGATCCGAGCCAGGCCGATGGCGACGCCACCGTGTTCCGCGCCGGTCTGACCAACAACAAGATCGATTAGTCCCATTCCTCGATCTTGTTGAGCCGGGGACAGCTCGTGTCCCCGGCACCCCCTGTTGACTTGGGGCCCGCGGTCGTTATCTCCCATGCTTCCTCAACGGTAGCGGGTCCTCGTCATAGTGCTCTGCATGTTCTAGCCACACGCGCATGCCGGAGCACATCTACTCATTGCAATCGTTTCATCTTTGGAAAGGATATTTACATGGACGCCAAGTTTACCGAGCTCGTCGAGCAGCTGAACGGCCTCGATTTTAAGGGCATGTACGGCAGCGACTTCCTGCACACCTGGGATAAGACCACCGATGAGCTCAAGGCGCTCTACATCGTCGCCGACGCCCTGCGCGAGCTGCGCGAGAACAACGTTTCGTCCAAGATCTTCGATTCGGGTCTGGCCGTCTCCCTGTTCCGTGACAACTCCACCCGTACGCGCTTCTCCTTCTCTAAGGCAGCCAACCTGCTCGGTCTTGAGCTGCAGGACCTGGACGAGAAGAAGTCCCAGATCGCTCACGGCGAGACCGTCCGCGAGACCGCTACCATGATCTCCTTCATGGCCGACGTCATCGGCATCCGTGACGACATGTACATCGGCAAGGGCGACGCCTACATGGCCGAGGTCTCCGAGTCTGTCCAGCAGGCCTACGAGGACGGCGTTCTGGATCACCGTCCCACGCTCATCTCCCTGCAGTCCGACTCCGATCACCCCACGCAGTCCTCTGCCGACATGCTCTACCTCATCAACGAGTTTGGCGGTCTTGAGAACCTCAAGGGCAAGAAGGTTGCCGTCACCTGGGCCTACTCGCCCTCTTACGGCAAGCCGCTGTCCTGCCCGCAGTCGCTGATCAGCCTGCTGCCCCGTTTTGGCATGGACGTCACCTTGGCCCACCCCGAGGGCTACGACCTCATGCCCGAGGTCGTCGAGCGCGCCAAGGGTTATGCCGCCGAGTCCGGCACCACCTTTAAGCAGGTCAACACCATGGCCGAGGCCTTCGAGGGCGCCGACATCGTGATCCCGAAGAGCTGGGCTCCGTTTGCCGCCATGGAGAAGCGCACCAACCTGTACGCCGAGGGCGACGACGCCGGCATCGCTGCACTCGAGAAGGAGCTGCTCGCTCAGAACGCCACGCATCAGGATTGGTGCTCCACGACCGAGCTCATGGAGAAGACCGCCAACGGCCAGGACACCATCTTTATGCATCCGCTGCCCGCCGACATCTCCGGTGTCTCTTGCGAGCACGGCGAGGTCAACGCCGACGTCTTCGACATGCACCGCGTGGGCATGTACAAGGAGGCCAGCTACAAGCCGTACGCCATCGCAGCCATGATGTTCCTGCAGAAGGTTGCCGATCCCGCCGCTACCCTCAAGGCCCTCGACGAGCGCAACACCGCCCGTTGGTTCCAGGCCTAAAGCTGGGTTGAGGTAAGCCATGTAAAGGGGGCGCTCTGCCAACCGGCGGGGTGCCCCTTTTTGCATCGTGGGCGTGCGGGATAAGCGCTTTCGATGTAGATGCCCCGCGACGCGAGTTATGGGTACGATGGTTTCAGGGGAGGTATCGCCATGAAACTTGGTTGCGTCATTATGGCTTCGGGCGAGGGCAAGCGATTTGGCTCTAACAAGATGCTCGCCGATATCTATGGCGAGCCGCTGATTGCCCGGACCATTGATTCGGTTCCCCGGGGCTTTGACGTTGTGGTTTCGACGCGTTGGCCCGAGGTCGCTCAGATTTGTGATGACAAGCATTGCCCGTGCGTGCTGCACGATGGCGAGCTGCGCAGCGAAAGCGTCCGTGCGGGCCTTTCGTGGGGAGTCGAACGCAACTGGAAAGGTTGCCTCTTTTTGCCGGGCGACCAGCCTCTCGTGAGTTCGGATTCTTTTGAGGCTATGGTTCGTGCATTTGACGAGCGTGGCCGCAAGCATCCGGTGCGTCTTGCGTGCAACGGTGAGCCTTCGAGCCCGGTGCTCTTTCCGGCGGAACTGTTCGATGCACTTATGTGTCTTGAGGGTAAGGACGGCGGCGGTTCGATCCTCAAGGACCGTACCGACGTGGTGCTGGTCGAGGCGCGTGCCTACGAGCTGTGGGACGTCGATACCGTCAAGGGACAGCGACGCATAACGGAGCATATCGCCGCCTGCTCGTATTTTGATCGCGTGGCCAACTGCATCAATCAATAAGGAGCAATTATGATCATCATCAAAAACGGCGCACTCGTGACGCCCCAGGGGCTTCGCCGCGCCGATCTTGCCATGGAGGGCGACAAGATTGTGCGGATTGCCGCGGCAATCGAGCCGGGCGAGGGCGATACCGTCGAGGACGCCACCGACTGCTGGGTGTTTCCCGGCTTTATCGACGGCCACACGCACATGCAGTGCTGGACCGGCATGGATTGGACAGCCGATAGCTTTGAGACCGGCACGCGCGCGGCTGCCTGCGGCGGCACGACGACCATTGTGGACTACGCGACGGCCGATCGCGGCGTGACCATGCCCGATGCCTTGGTCGAGTGGCATCATCGCGCCGACGGCACCTGCACCGCCAACTATGCCTTCCATATGGCGCTTGCCGAGTGGAATGAGCGCAACCGCGCCGATCTTTCGGCCATGCGCGAGGCGGGCGTGTCGTCGTTTAAGACCTACTTTGCCTACGACCATCTGCGCCTGGACGATGCCGAGACGCTCGAGGTGCTGGAGGAGCTCAAGCGCGTGGGCGGTATCCTGTGCGTGCATTGCGAGAACGGCACGTTGGTCAACGCGCTGCAGAAGCGCGTGTTTGAGCAGGGTATCCACGGGCCCGAGGGCCATGCGCTCAGCCGTCCGGACGTGTGTGAGGCCGAGGCCGTGAGCCGCCTGCTGTATCTGGCGCACTTGGCCGGGGACGCTCCGGTCAACGTGGTGCACCTTTCGACCAAGCTGGGGCTCGAGGCCATTCGCGCTGCCAAAGCGCGCGGGCAGAAGAACATCTATGTCGAGACATGCCCTCAGTATCTGATGCTCGACGACACCTGCTATCTGGAGCAGGGCGAGGACGGCTTTGCGGGCGCCAAGTACGTGATGAGTCCGCCGCTGCGCCATGCCGGCGACCGTGCGGCACTGCGCGAGGCGCTTGTGGCCGGCGAGATCGATACGATTGCGACCGACCACTGTAGCTTTAACCTGCACGGGCAAAAGGACCGCGGGCGCGACGACTTCCGCGCGATTCCCAACGGCGGACCCGGCGTGGAGCATCGCCCCGTCGCGATCGCTACGAGCTTTGAGGGACAGCTGGGTCCCGAGGATCTGTGCCGCCTGATGAGCGAGAACCCGGCGCGCGTCTTTGGCATGTATCCGCACAAGGGCTGTCTTGCCGAGGGCGCCGATGCCGACGTGTGCGTGTGGGATCCCAAGGCGCGCTGGACGATTAGCGCCGCGACGCAGCATCAGGCCGTGGACTACACGCCGCTCGAGGGCTTTGAGGCGCACGGCCGCGCCAAGGCCGTGTTTGTGAACGGCGTGCTGGCCGCGCGCGACGGCGAGCCCACCGGGGCCCAGCCCGGTCGCTACGTGCCCCGCTAGCAGGAAGATCACCGGATTTCCCTCCGCAGTTGCGGTGGAATAGTTCCTGTTTAGCCGCCAAATAGGCCGTTTCAGGAACTATTCCACCGCAACTTATAGGCCTGCTGGGGCAGCGCCAGCTACTTGAGGTTGGTGGCGACGACGGGGCGGCCGAGGGCTGCCTGGAAGCGGTCGGCTATCGTTGAGTCGGCAAGCGTGTCGACTTGGTTGAGCATGATACGGGCATTGTTTAGGTTCAGCATCTGCATCTCGGCATTGAGCACCTGGGCGACGCGCTCGGGCGTGGCGATGTCGGTAGGCTCGCAGTCGCAGCGCTCGCAGAAGAGCTCGGGGCGGTGGACAACCTCGGCGACGGGCTTGCCCAGCCCCGAGGCGCCGACGACCCAGACAACGTTTGCCGTGGCGGCGGGAATTACCGGCTCCCAGGCGGCATGCGCCTTGAGCGGGAGTTGCTTGCTGCCATCTGCCTCGGCCAACACATAGTCAAAGCGCTGCGCCAGCTGGTCGATCGGCTCAGCGGGGGCGGAGAGCTTGCCTGTCTCCGGGTCCAAAACACCCGCCTGGCAGATGCTTCCGCGGACAAGTTCCGCGCATGCCTCGCAGGTGCAGCCGGGAACATGCGGGGTCCCCGGCTTCCAAGGCGCGGCGTCCAGGCGACGGTTTGACCCGTCCCACGGCACGCCGGCGACGGGAAACATGTGCGTGGTGGTGCAGAGGAGCACGCGGCCGCCAGCGCGCATGAGCTCGAGACCCAGCGTCTTTAGCAAGGTCGACTTGCCACCGCTGCCGATAATTGCGGTAATGCCCGGCTCGATCTTGAGCGCGGAGGCAAGGTTTCCGCTCGTCGTTTCCATCTGTTCACCGCCGTATAATACTGTGATAATAAATAATCATCAGAGTAGCGGCCGAACCGCTTTTGCTCTGCTCAAACCGTAGCACAGGGAGGTGCCCCGGGAATGCTCGTTTATGTTCGCGGCGCCGGCGATATCGCCACGGGCGTCGCCGCTCGCTTGGTGCGCGCCGGCGTGTCGGTTGTCATGGCCGATATCGCGGTTCCCACGTGCATCCGTCGCACAATCAGTTTTTGCGAGGCCATTCGCCTGGGCGAGGTCCAGGTCGAGGGCATTCGCGCTCGCTTGGCGCAGACGCCGGCAGATGCGCTTGCAATTACCGAGGCCGGAGACGTCGCCGTCGTGGTAGACCCCCAGGCCAAGATGCTCGACGAACTGAAACCTGCTGCCGTGGTAGACGCGATTCTGGCCAAGCGCAATCTGGGTACCACGCGCGACATGGCTCCTGCTGTCATCGCGGTGGGGCCGGGCTTTACCGCGCCGGTTGATTGCGATGCCGTAGTCGAGACTATGCGCGGGCATTTTCTCGGCCGTGTCATTACCCAAGGTTCGCCCCAGCCCAACACGGGCGTGCCGGGCATTATCGCCGGCTATGGCAAGGAGCGCGTTATCCACAGCCCCGCTGCCGGTGTGTTTAGGTCCGATCATGCGATCGGCGATATCGTGAGCGCCGGAGACGTGATTGGCTACGCGGGCGATACGCCCATGGTCACGCAGATTGACGGCTGCTTGCGCGGCCTTTTGGCCGACGGCGTTCAGGTGACCGAGGGCTTTAAATGCGCCGATGTCGACCCGCGCGGCGATGCCAGCTATATCAACTATATTTCGGACAAGGCGACGTCGGTCGGCGGCGGCGTGCTCGAGGCGCTCGCTATGCTCACCGATGTCTTTAGAGGATAGAAGGCGGCAATGGAAAAGCTCGATGTTGTGAATGCGGCGCTTGCCGCCCTGCGTGCTGGCGAGACGTGCGAGCTCGTGGTCGTGGCCGGCACGGCAGGGTCATCGCCGCGCGGCGTGGGCGCCTGGATGGCTGTCTTTGCCGATGGCAGCCAAGCAGGTACCATCGGCGGCGGCAAGATCGAGCTCTTTGCGCTGAACGAGGCGCGTGAGCTGCTGGCCGCAGGGCAATCGCGTCTGGTCCGCTATACCATGGGCGGCGAGAACTCCGATACCGGCATGATCTGCGGCGGAGCCATCTGCCTGTGCTATCTGCACCTGGATGTATCGCAGGCGCCGTTGTTCCAGTCGATTGCCGACGTCTTGGCCTATCGGCGCATCGGCGACTTCGTCATCGACTTTGGGCCGTTTGTCGCGAGCGCGCTCGAGGGCGATGCGGCCGAGTACCATGGCGAGGAATCGCGCCGCACCATTGCGGGCTGCCCCGGGCTTTCGCTGGTGGAGGAGGGGAGTAAGGTCACCTACACCAACGCGGCCTCCGAGATTCCCGCGGCGCACATCGAGACGCTCTGCCCCGAGGGCCTGACCTATATCTTTGGCTGCGGCCACGTGGGCGCTGCGACGGCGCGGGTACTCACGGCGGCGGGTTTTGCCGTCGTGGCTTGCGACGACCGCCCCGGCACGCTGACCCCCGAATGGGTGTCCGGTGTCTACGACCGTCGTCTGGTCGACTACAAGAACCTGAGCAAGCAGTGCCCCATCGGCCCGCGCGACCTGGTGGTCGTCGCCACGGCGGGTCACAAGTCCGATATCGACGTGGTGATTCAGGCCATGCGCGCCAAACCCGCCTATCTGGGCTGCTTGGGTTCGCGCCGCAAGACGGCATTTGTGCGCGCCCGCTTGGAGCAGGAGGGCTTTACGCAGGAGCAAATTGACGAGCTGCACCTGCCGATCGGAGTCGCCATCGAGGCGGAGGACCCCGAGGAGATCGCTATCTCCATTGTCGCCGAGATGATCCACCTGCGCCGCACCAAACTCGTTCCCCGCAAGCGCTAATCGCATCCCCATATATGAGTTGCGGTGAAATAGTTCCTAAATAAGCCTGACGGGCGGTCAGTCAGGAACTATTTCACCGCAACTGCTGTTTGACCCCGGGGGATGCAGGATTGCGGGTCAAAATGCTACCTGTGTCATATGCCCTATAATGTCCGACCGTTGAGCGGCATGGGGCCGCTGCTTAGGGTATGGGAGGCGCAAATGGCAGAGTCGGCAGCAGGGGATGCCCTGTTCGAGCGTACGGGAAAAGTTTCGTTTGTGCAGGTATTACCCCATGCGCTGCAGCATGTGCTGGCGGCATTCGCGGGTATCGTCACGCCCGCCATCATTATCGCGTCGGTCTGTGGCTTTACCCCTCAAGAGGAAGCCGCTGTCATCCAGGCGTCGCTCGTCCTCTCGGCGCTCGACATTTTCCTTCAACAGTTCCCCATAAAAGGTGTCGTCGGTTCGGGCCTGCCCATCGTGATGGGCGCGAGCTTCACCTTCGTGCCGGCGCTCAAGGCGGTCGGTCTTGAGCTCGGCTTTGAGGCCGTGCTGGGCGCCCAGGTAATCGGCGGCGCACTCGTCGTGCTCTTCGGCCTACTGTTCAGGCGCGTGAGCTTTCTGTTCCCGGCCCCGGTGCTTGGCACCGTCATCTTTGTCATTGGCCTGTCGTTATGCCCAGTGGCAGTTGCCTCCATGGCGGGCGGGGAGGGCGCTGCCGATTTTGGCAGTGTCACCAACTGGGCCGTCGCGCTCGTGACGTTTGTCGTCACCTTTATGGTCGGTAACTACGGCAAGGGCGCGCTTAGGCTGGGCAGCATCCTGGCCGGTATCTGCGCGGGCTTTGTTTTGGCGACGGTGCTGGGCATGGTCGATTTCTCGGCTATCGCGACCGCCAGCTGGTTTGCTCCGCCGACCCTGGGTGCCCATCGTCTGGTGTTCGACCCTGCCGCGTGCGCCGTTGTGGGCGTTGTCGCCATTGTCAACGCCGTGCAGGTTATGGGCGAGTTTGCCGCCGTGTCGTCCGCCGCGCTCGATACCCCTGCGACCGATAGCCAGATCTCGGGCGGTCTGATCGCCAACGGCCTGGTCGGTATGCTGTCGGGCTTTTTGGGCGGCGTCCCCACGGCAACCTTTGGCCAGAATGTGGGCATTATCGCCGAGAACAAGGTCGTCAACCGCATGGTCTTTACGCTTGCCGCCGCCATCTTGCTCGTCGCGGGCCTGCTGCCCAAGTGCGCGGCGGTGCTCACGTCCATTCCGCAGCCGGTAATCGGCGGCGCCACGATCGGCGTGTTCGCGACCATCGGCATGAACGGTGTGGTCATGTTTGCCCGCCACGGCCTGTCTCAGCGCGATACCACGCTCATGGGTCTCTCTATCGCCTTTGGCACGGGCATTGAGCGCACGGCCGGCGCGCTTGCCGGCGCTGGATTCCCCGCATGGGTCGGCACCGTCTTTGGCGGATCCTCCATCGCCGTCGCCGCGCTCGTTGCTGTGATCCTCAACCTGGTCCTCCCACGCCAAAAATAACGCCCCATATATGAGTTGCGGTGGAATAGGGACTGTTTAAGCCTGTTAAGCCGCCAAACAGTCCCTATTTCACTGCAACTGCTATTTGGGACCCATTTGTGCGGGGGAGTTGTGGAGTTGTGCAGGCAGACGAGGTTTTTCTGGAAATACGCACCCAATGCGCGTATAGTACCGATTGTTTTGTCGGCTCCTGCTGCGTCGAGTCCAAACCGCGAAATGCCATGAGCGGCGCGGATGCAGCCAGGAGGCACGAGGACAACCCACCGTGGCCACGCCCCGTGCTTAAAACCCCAAGAAGGAGTGAACAATGGCAGAAGAGAAGTATGTGCCGCGTCTGAAGACCAAGTACAACAACGAGGTCAAGCAGCAGCTTCAGGACAAGTTCCAGTACGAGAACGTCATGATGATCCCCAAGTTTGAGAAGATCGTCGTGAACATGGGTGTCGGCGAGGCCGCTACCGATTCCAAGGCCATCGACGGTGCCGTGCGCGATCTGCGCGCCATCACCGGCCAGCAGCCGATGATCACCCGTGCCCGCAAGTCCATCGCTACCTTCCGCCTGCGCGCTGGTATGCCGATCGGCTGCAAGGTTACCCTGCGTGGCGACCGTATGTGGGAGTTCTTCGATCGTCTGACTTCCGTCGCGATTCCCCGTATCCGCGACTTCCGCGGTATCTCCGCTAAGAGCTTCGACGGCCGTGGTAACTTCTCCATGGGCGTCACCGAGCAGCTCATCTTCCCCGAGATCGACTTCGACTCCGTCGATCACCAGCGTGGTATGGACATCACTTTCGTGACCACCGCCAACACCGATGAGGAGGCCAAGGCCCTTCTGGACGCCTTCGGTTTCCCGTTCAAGAAATAGGTTCACCTGCCCTAAAAGCGCCGTTTCCACAAGGGAGCGGCGCTTGGGGCGAACAATACTCTATGTGAGGAGGATATAAGTGGCTAAGACATCGATGATCGTCAAGTGCAATCGCAAGCAGAAGTTCTCTACTCGTGAGTACACGCGCTGCCAGCGCTGCGGCCGTCCGCACTCTGTGTACCGCAAGTTCGGCCTGTGCCGTGTCTGCTTCCGCGAGCTTGCACTCAAGGGCGAGCTTCCCGGCGTTAAGAAGGCCAGCTGGTAAGTCACTACCAGCGTTTCAAGCATCCGTTTGGAACAGGGAAAACGCGCTAGTTAGGCTTTGCCGTTAAGGGCGGCGAAGAACCAAGAGCACGTGTTCATCAAGAACGAAGGAGAATCTGTATGAACCTTACAGACCCGATCGCAGATATGCTTACGCGCATCCGTAACGCTAACTCTGTGAACAAGGCCACGGTCTCCATGCCGAGCAGCAAGAAGCTCGTCGAGATCGCTCGTGTTCTGCACGAGGAGGGCTACATCGAGGGCTACGATGTCGAGGACACCGTTCCCCAGAAGACTCTGCACATCACGCTTAAGTATGGTCCCAAGAAGGCTAAGGTCATCAACGGCATCCGCCGCATTTCCAAGCCGGGCCTGCGTAAGTACACCGGCGTTGCCGACATGCCCCGCGTCCGCGGTGGCCTTGGTACCGCCATTATTTCCACCAGCCATGGCGTCATGACCGACCGCGATGCTCGCAAGCACAACGTCGGCGGCGAGATCATCGCTTACGTCTGGTAATTCGCTCGGTAGGTAGAAGGAAAGGAGATCACCGTGTCTCGTATCGGTAATAAGCCTGTCCAGATTCCCGCCGGAGTCGAAGTGGCAGTCAACGGCAACAACGTTGTCGTCAAGGGCCCCAAGGGCCAGCTCGAGCTCGATGTCTATGAGAAGCTCGCTATCAACGTCGAGGACAACGTCCTCACCGTTTCCCGTCCCGACGACGAGCGTGAGACCCGTGCCCGCCACGGCCTCACCCGCGCCCTCATCCACAACATGGTTGTTGGCGTTTCCGAGGGCTTCGAGAAGAAGCTCGAGCTCGCCGGCGTCGGTTACCGCGTGCAGCAGAAGGGCAAGAACCTCGAGTTCTCCCTGGGCTTCTCGCACCCCGTGATCGTCGAGGCTCCCGAGGGCATCACCTTCGAGGTTCCCGACAACACCCACGTGAACGTCAAGGGTATCAACAAGCAGCAGGTCGGTCAGATCGCCGCTGAGATCCGCGGCCATCGTCCTCCCGAGCCTTACAAGGGCAAGGGTATCCACTACGTTGGCGAGCACATCCGCCGCAAGCTGGGTAAGGCCGCCAAGTAGTCGTAACCGACTCACTCGCATAAGACCAGCACCCCGTCAGGTGCTGGCAAGATCAACCTTTTTAGGAGTTTACGTATGAACAAGCATAAGGCGAAGCTGGAAGGCCTCAAGCGTCGTCAGCGTCGTGTTCGCGGCAAGGTCTCGGGTACCGCCGAGCGTCCGCGTCTTCGCGTGACCCGTACTAACGCCAACATCTATGCCCAGATCATCGACGACAGCAAGGGCTCCAGCCTGACGCTCGTCTCCGCCTCGACCCTCGAGGCCGAGTTCAAGGGCACCCACACCTCGAACAAGGAGGCTGCGGAGAAGGTCGGTCAGCTCGTTGGCAAGCGCGCCATCGAGGCCGGCATCACCAAGGTCGCCTTCGATCGCGGTGGCCGTATCTACCATGGCCGCGTCAAGGCCCTCGCCGACGGTGCTCGTGCCGCCGGTCTCGAGTTCTAGGAGGTATGTAGCACATGGCTCGTAATCAGAAGCAGCAGCGCGAGGCCTCCGAGTTCGAGGAGCGCGTCGTTTACATCAACCGCGTGTCGAAGACCGTCAAGGGTGGTCGTCGCATGAGCCTCGTCGCTCTCGTCGTCGTTGGCGACGGCAAGGGCAACGTCGGCGTTGGCATGGGCAAGTCCGCTGAAGTGCCCCTGGCCATCTCCAAGGCGTCTCTCGATGCCAAGAAGAACATGTTCCACGTGCCGGTGACCGAAGAGGGCACCATCCCGCACGAGGTTCTCGGTCACTTTGGTGCCGGCCGCATCATCATCAAGCCCGCTGTCGAGGGTACCGGCGTTATCGCCGGCGGCGCTGTGCGCCCCCTCTTCGAGCTTGCTGGCATCAAGAACGTCCTGTCCAAGTCCCTCGGTACCGACAACGGCCTTAACATCATCAAGGCTGCCGTCGAGGGCCTCAAGGAGCTTTCCAGCCCTGAGGACGTCGCGGCTCGCCGTGGCCTGACGGTCTCCGAGATGTTCGTCGGTAAGGAGAACTAAGCATGGCTGACACCATCAAGATCAAGCAGGTCCGCAGCACCAACGGTTGCAAGCAGGACCAGGTCCGTACTGTCCGTGCCCTCGGTCTCCACAGGATCCGCGAGGTTCGCGAGATTGCTGACAACGAGTCCGTCCGCGGCATGATCTTCAAGGTCAAGCACCTTGTCGAGATTGTAGAGGAGTAGCAAATGCAGCTTCACGATCTTACTCCCGCGCCCGGTTCCACCAAGAACCGCAAGCGCGTCGGCCGTGGCAATTCTTCGGGTCACGGCACCACTTCTGGCCGCGGCCAGAAGGGCCAGGGTTCCCGCTCTGGCGGCACCAAGGGTGCCGGCTTCGAGGGTGGCCAGACTCCGCTGGCTATGCGTCTGCCCAAGCTTCCGGGCTTCCGCAACCCCCGTCGTATCGAGTACACCGCTGTCAACGTTGAGCGTCTCGAGCGTAAGTTCGAGGACGGCGCTGTAATCGACGGTGCCGCTCTTAAGGCCGCTCGCATCACCAAGAGCGAGTTCGAGCCCGTCAAGGTGCTCGGCAATGGTGAGCTCACCAAGAAGTTCACGGTCAAGGTCGACAAGGTCAGCGCTTCTGCGCAGGCCAAGATCGAGGCCGCCGGCGGAAAGGTCGAGCTGCCGTGCTAAATGGTCTTAAGAATGCTTTCCGCATCAAAGAACTGCGCGAAAAGATTCTTTTTACCATAGCTATGCTCGTCGTGTACCGCATTGGTGCGCACGTTCCTGTGCCCGGCATTCCCTTCCAGGGGATGCTGGGCCTTTTCTCGACCGGGAGCAACTCGGTCGCCGCAGGTGCTATGGCCCTCCTGAATCTTTTCTCTGGTGGCGCGTTGAGCTATGTCTCGGTGTTCTCTTTGGGCATCATGCCGTACATCACGAGCTCGATTATCCTCCAGATGCTCCAGGCCGTCGTGCCTTCCCTGCATGAGCTTGCCCGCGAGGGCGAGGTCGGTCAGACCAAGATTACGCAGTATTCGCGTTACCTTACCTTGGCTCTGGCTATCCTCAACTCCGTGGGTTACCTCTTCCTCTTTAAGAGCTTCGGCATTAGCTTCAACGGCGCCGGCGCTCCCGAGATCATCTTTGACCTCATGATCGTCGGTACGCTCACTGCGGGCGCCATGCTGATCATGTGGATTGGTGAGCTCATCACCCAGCGCGGTATCGGCAATGGCATGTCGCTTATCATCTTCGCGAACATCATGGCCGGTCTTCCGCAGGCGATCTTCTCCAGCACCGAGGGTAACGCCGGTGGCATCATCACCATGGTGATCATCTGCGCCATCATCCTGCTGGTTATCCCGCTGATCGTTTTCCTGGAGCGCGGCCAGCGCCGCATCCCGGTCTCCTACGCCAAGCGCGTCGTGGGCCGTCGCATGATGGGTGGCCAGACCACCTACCTGCCCATCAAGGTCAACACCGCGGGCGTCGTGCCGATTATCTTCGCTTCGGCACTGCTGTACTTCCCGGCCCAGATTGCCGTGTTCTTCCCCGGCATCGGCTGGATTCAGGCAGTTGCCTCCGCGCTTTCGACCGGTTGGCTCAACTGGGTGCTTAACGTTGTCCTCATCGTGTTCTTCGCGTACTTCTACACCTCCATGGTGTTCAACCCCGATGACACGGCCGACAACCTTAAGAAACAGGGCGGCTTTATTCCGGGCGTGCGTCCGGGTAGGGCTACCGCGGCCTACATCAAGAACGCGCTCAACAAGATCACGCTTCCCAGCGCTGTCTTTTTGGCGCTCATCGCCATCGTGCCTTCGATCATCTTCTCCTTTACGGGCAACCATCTGATCCAGGCATTTGGCGGCACGTCCATCCTCATCATGGTCGGCGTCGTGCTCGACACGGTCGATAAGCTCGAAGGCCAGATCAAGATGTATGATTACGATGGATTCTTTAAATAGGCTAGAGGAGGATTGCTCATGAACCTCGTATTGCTCGGAGCTCCGGGTGCCGGTAAGGGCACCGTCGCACAGGAGCTCGTCGCCGAGTTTGGCGTCGCTCACATTTCTACGGGCGACCTGCTGCGTGCTGCCGTCAAGGGTGGCACCGAGCTTGGTATTCAGGCTAAGAAGTACATGGACGCTGGCGAGCTCGTTCCCGACCAGCTCGTGATCGACCTTGTCAAGGAGCGCCTTGCCGCCGATGACGCCCAGCAGGGCTTCATCCTCGACGGCTTCCCGCGCAACACCGCCCAGGCTGTGACACTCGATTCCGAGCTCTCCGCCATGGGTCGCGAGATCGATTGCGCCCTTCTGGTCGACGTGGCCCCCGAGGTCATCATCGACCGTCTGTCTTCGCGTCGCACCTGCCGCGCCTGCGGTTACACCGGCACTGCTGCCGATGCCACCTGCCCCAAGTGCGCCGGCGAGATGTATCAGCGCGACGACGACAAGCCCGAGACCATCAAGAACCGTCTCGACGTCTACGAGAAGTCCACGAGCCCGCTCGTCGACTACTATCGTGGCCAGGGTCTGCTCAAGTCGGTCAACGGTGACCAGGCTCGCGAGACCGTGTACGGGGATGTCAAAGAGGCTCTCGGTCTATGATCAAGATTAAGTCTGCAACGCAAATCGAGCAGATGAAGAAGGCAGGAGCGCTATCTAAGATGGCGCTCCGCCACGTTGGAGCCATGGTTCGCCCTGGTGTTTCGACCTTTGAGCTTGATCAGCTTGCGGAGCAGATTATCCGCATGCATGGTGGCACCCCGGCCTTTAAGGGCTACGGCGGGTTTCCCGGTACCATTTGCGCATCGATTAACGATGCCGTGGTGCACGGAATTCCCAATCCCGACATGATCCTGCGCGATGGCGATATCATCTCCATCGATACGGGTGCCGTTGTCGACGGTTGGGTCGGCGATAATGCTTGGACGTTTTTCGTCGGTACCCCCACGCCCGAGGCCAAGGCCCTGTGCGAGGTTACGCGCGATTGCCTTAAGGCTGCCATCGAGCAGGCTGTTCCCGGTAACCATATCGGGGATGTTGGTTATGCCGTCCAGTCCCTCGCCGAGTCTCACGGCTATGGCGTGCTTCGCGATTATGTGGGGCACGGTATTGGCCATGTGATGCACGAGGACCCCAACGTTCCGAATTACGGAAAGAAGGGGAGGGGCGTTCGTCTCCAGGCCGGTATGGTCATTGCCATCGAGCCGATGGTCACGATGGGTTCCAACCATGTGAGCACGGGCTCCGACGGTTGGATCGTCACGACCAACGATCACCTGCCCGCCGCGCACTATGAGAACACCGTCGCCATCACCGATGACGGCCCGGTGATTCTCACCACCGACGCGCAAGGCGCCTGGTGTTCCTTGCAAGGAGGCGAGATGTAGAGGCCGCGTTCATATTCGTCGGCATTTACATGTCAAAGTAACAAGTTTCACTTAGTTGTGGAGCCATTACGAAGATATTACGATACGTGCACGCGTATTGTAGAATACTCAATCGCTGTCGTTTTCTAGAGAAAGATGATTGCTTGTGAAGAAGGAAGACGCAATTGAGCTCGAGGGTACGGTAAAGGAACCGCTGCCCAACGCCATGTTTAAGGTTGAGCTCGAGAACGGTCATTCGGTTCTGTGCAACATTTCTGGCAAGATCCGAATGAATTACATCCGCATTCTCCCCGGTGACAGGGTTGTCGTGGAGCTTTCCCCGTACGACCTGACCCGCGGCCGCATCACCTATCGCTATAAATAGCGGCACGCATACACGCACTCCTTTTCCGACTGCAGGCTTAGCTCAACCTACGGTCGGATTGTGTGTGAAGACCAGCCATAGTTTTAAACGCCTGCGGCTGGGCGAGTAGATAGTAGGGAAGTAGTTTGAGCGCTACCGAAAGGAAGAACGATGAAGGTACGTCCTTCGGTCAAGAAGATGTGCGATAAGTGCAAAATCATTAGGCGCCATGGCAAGGTCCTCGTCATTTGCGAGAACCCCCGTCATAAGCAGCGTCAGGGTTAAGAGAGGAGACTACGTTGGCCCGTATTAATGGTGTCGACCTCCCGCGTGAGAAGCGCGTTGAGATCGGTCTGACCTACATTTACGGCATCGGCCGCACCACTGCGACGAAGATTTGCGTCGAGTGCAACGTTAACGTGGATACGCGCGTTAAGGACCTCACCGAGGATGAGGTTAACGCCATCCGCGATTATATCGACAAGAACCAGATCATGGTTGAGGGCGACCTCCGCCGTGAGCGCAACCAGAACGTCAAGCGCCTTATGGACATCGGCTGCAACCGCGGCCTTCGTCACCGCAAGGGCCTCCCGGTCCGCGGCCAGCGCACCCACACTAACGCTCGTACCCGCAAGGGCCCGAAGCGTCAGATCGGTGCTAAGAAGAAGAAATAAGGAGCGCTAGATAGATGGCTACTGCTAAGAAGAACGTTCGCGCTGCCCGTCTGAAGCGCGCGGACCGTAAGAACATTTCCGTGGGCCAGGCTCACATTCGTTCTACGTTCAACAACACGATCGTTTCGATCACCGATCCCCAGGGCAACGTCATTTCCTGGAAGTCGGCTGGCCAGGTGGGCTTCAAGGGCTCCCGTAAGTCCACGCCGTTCGCTGCCCAGATGGCTGCCGAGGCTGCTGCCAAGCAGGCCATGGAGCACGGTATGAAGAAGGTTTCCGTCTTCGTCAAGGGCCCCGGCTCCGGTCGTGAGACCGCCATCCGCTCCCTCCAGGCTGCTGGCCTCGAGGTCTCGAGCATCCAGGACAAGACCCCCATCCCGCACAACGGCTGCCGCCCCAAGAAGCGTCGCCGCGTGTAACTGAAAGGATCGTATCAATATGGCAATCGACAGGACTCCTGTTCTTAAGCGCTGCCGTCAGCTCGGGATCGATCCCGCTGAGCTCGGTTACAGCAGCAAGAAGGAATCTATCCGTCAGCCCAAGCGCCGTCGCAAGGAATCTGAGTACGGCATGCAGCTGCGCGAGAAGCAGAAGGTCAAGTTCATCTATGGCGTTCTGGAGAAGCAGTTCCACGGCTACTTCAACAAGGCCCGTAAGATGAACGGCGTCACCGGTGAGAACCTCATGATCATCCTTGAGTCTCGCCTCGACAACGTCGTCTTCCGTCTTGGCTTCGCCCGCACCCGCAAAGAGGCTCGTCAGTCCGTCCGTCACGGTCACTTCACCGTGAACGGCAAGCGCGTGGACATCCCGTCCTACCGCGTCAAGGCCGGCGACGTCGTCGCTGTCGGCGAGAAGTTCCGTGACCTCCTCCCCATCAAGGAGGCCCTGATTTCCTCCGAGCGTTTCGAGGTCCCTGGCTGGCTCGAGGTCGATATCGAGAAGCTGTCTGGTAACGTGCTCGCTCTGCCGACGCGTGAGCAGATCAGCGGTGATATCAACGAGCAGCTCATCGTCGAGCTCTACTCTAAGTAGTCCATCCGGGCTGCTGAGGCTGGAGGTAATACATGTCAGAATTCATTAGGCCTCAGGTTCAGGTCGAAGAGATTAACGAGACGTCTGCTCGTGTCTCCGTTGAGCCGCTCGAGCGTGGCTACGGCGATACGCTGGGTAACTCCCTTCGTCGCGTTCTTCTGTCCTCGCTCGAGGGTGCCGCCGTCGAGGCTATTCAGATCGATGGTGCGCAGCACGAGTTCATGACCATCCCTAACATGGTCGAGGATGTCACCGACATCGTCCTGAATGTCAAGGGTCTTGTCTTCAGGGCTCTCGGCACGACCGACGAGGCGACCGCCACCATTTCGGTTGACGGCCCCTGCGAGGTCACCGGTGCGGACTTCTTTATTCCGTCCGAGTTTGAGCTGGTCAACCCCGAGCAGCACATCGCTACGCTCACCGAGGGTGGCCATCTCACCATGAGCATGCGCATCGGCTATGGCCGCGGCTATGTCTCTGGCGAGGCTAACAAGCGCGACAACGATCCCATCGGTGTGATCCACGTCGACTCGCTGTACTCGCCGGTGTCCCGTTGCGCCAAGCTCGTTGAGGCTTGCCGTGTCGGTCAGCACACCGACTACGACCGCCTTGTCCTCGAGATCGAGACCAACGGCTCTATCGCTCCGCGCGACGCCGTGGTCCAGGCTGCCAATATCATCAACCAGCATATGGCTGCCTTTATGAACCTTGCCGAGACCCCCGAGGTCGAGGAGGAGGCTTCGATCTTCGCTCCCGAGGTCACCAACGACAACGCCGAGCTGGACAAGCAGATCGAGGATCTGGACCTTTCCGTCCGTTCCTACAACTGCCTTAAGCGCGCCAGCATTCACTCGGTCCGTCAGCTCGTTGAGTTCTCGGAGAACGATCTGCTCAACATCCGTAACTTCGGTGTTAAGTCGATCGAGGAAGTGAAGGACAAGCTAGAGTCCATGGGCCTGAGCCTGAAGGCTTAATGCTTCGCATATTTGAGGAGAAACTAGACCATGCGTCACAACGTTAAGAAGGGCCTGAAGCTCGGCACCGATGCGAGCCACACCAAGGCCATGAAGAAGAGCCTTGCTAAGGCCCTCTTCGAGAACGACCGCATCAAGACCACCGAGACCCGCGCTAAGGCGCTGCGTTCGGTCGTCGATCCGATCATCACCTGGGCCAAGAAGGGCGACCTGCACTCTCGTCGTCTGGCCATCGCCAAGCTCGGCGATAAGCAGCTCGTTGCCGAGATCTTCGACAAGGCTGCTCAGGGCATGTGGCAGGACCGCAACGGCGGTTACACCCGCATCATGAAGCTCGGTAACCGCAAGGGCGACAACGCTCCCATCGTTATCATGGAGCTCGTCACCGAGCCTTGCACGCCTAAGGCCAAGAAGGCTGCTCCGGCCCCCAAGAAGGCCGCTGCTCCCAAGAAGCTCGAGGCCGTCGAGGAGGCTCCTGCTGAGGAGACCGCTGAGTAGACAATCCGTCTGCATAGGCTATATTCGAGGGGTACGTTCGCGTACCCCTCTTTTTTTGTCGCAATACCGTTGATTGTTTGTTGGGAGCGTCCATGACCGCGCCGTCTGATTTCAATTCGAACCCAGAGCTCGATGCTACGCTCGTATTCCGTGTTGCCTATGACGGCTCATCGTATAGCGGATTTGCCGAGCAGCCGGGCCAGACGACCGTTGCGGGCGAGTTGCGCCGCGCTATCGAGACGCTGCTGCGTCGCCCGATCGATCTGACGTGTGCAGGGCGTACCGATGCCGGCGTGCATGCGGTGGCTCAGTACATTAGCGTGCCCGTAACGGACGCTGAGCTTGCTCTGACGCGCCGTAGGTGGCTGAGGGCTATGGATGCCCTGTTGCCCAAAGATATCGCCATAAACGAGGTCTACAGGGCCCGTAAAGGCTTTTCTGCTCGCTTTGACGCGCGGTCCCGTACGTATACGTACCGCATTGCCGATCGCGATGCGCGCCCCGTGCTCTCGCGCGGCGCTGTGTGGTGGCATCGCTATCCCCTCGACGTCGATGCGATGGCGGCCGCGTGCCCTGCGCTCTTGGGCGAGCAGGACTTTAAGAGCTTTTGCAAGGTGGCGTCTGCCGTGGGCAAGCCCACGCACCGCTGCGTGATGCGCGCCGAGTTTGGCCACGAGGTCGCTTTTGGCGAGGATATCCTGACGTTTACCATCGAGGGCAACGCATTTTTACATTCGATGGTGCGCACTATCGTGGGCACGCTCGTGGAGATTGGCATGCATCGTCGCGATCCCGAGTGGATGCGCGAGGTCATTGATGCCTGCGACCGTACCGCTGCGGGTCCCACGGCGCCTGCCTGCGGCCTTACGTTTATGGGTGTGGATTACGGCCCCGACGAGCTTGTCGTACTCGACTAGGGGAGTGCTCGACGCGTCCGTACCTGGCACATACTATGTGTGAGCTGCGCGTGTGCAACATCTGTTCTTGGCGTGCAGCATGTTAGGTGACTCGTTGCTTTTATGGCTCGGGTGTACCATGAACGACAGTTTGATTTGGCGCTATCGAGAGGATGGAAAACTTGGTTCGACGTTGTTCGCATCCGCGACTTTCGGTGATCCTTATTGTTGAGGGTTCGCCCAGCTATGCGATGCGTGCGCTCGAGAGCGTCCAGAACCAAGACCTCTATGATTTGCAGATTGTCATCGTATGCCGCGATGTTGCACCGGGTGTGCGCCATTCGCTCGAGGTTGCCGCCGGCAGAGATATTCACATCGATTTGATTGACGTCGAGGATTCGGCGCGCGGAGCATGTCTCAAGGCCGGTTTTGCCGCCTCGCGTGGATTGCAGATTGTTGCCATGAACGCCGACGAGTGGTTTGCCCCACAGTCCCTTTCCAAGATGGTCGACGTTGCGTGCGATGCTGCGGCAGACATGGTGATTCCCACGGCATCGCTCGACCGCTACGATGCTCATCGTGAGCGCCATTCGCGTGTACTGGATGCCACCTCTCTTGCGATCGATGACCGTGCTTCATTGGCGGCCGGTCTGTCTCAAATGATTTCCGGCGGCCTGATTGCCCAGACTCCCGGTGTGATGTACAGCCGCTCGCTGTTCGAGACGTGTTTGTCGCGCGACCGTGCGTTTCGCTCGATTGGGTTTATGACATGCGCTCTTTCGCAGGCGCAATGCATATCCGGGTGCGGTGATGCCTGTTTCCATGCGGTGGCGCCACGGCTTACAGATGCTTTTGACCCCACATTGTTTGCCAAGCTTACCGATGACGCCCGGGCGCTCGACGAGCTTATTGATTCGCTGGCAGAGGCGAACGGTGACGCGCAGCTAAAGGTGGCGAGCCATATGTTTTACTTCGCCGGGCTGGTCGCCTGCATCGAAAATTTGTGCTTGAGCCCGCATGGGGTTTCTTCAATTGAGCGTTCCGCTCGTATGCGTGATATGCTCGAGGCATCTCGAACTCGTCAGATGGCTGCGGCACTCAAGGATAACCATCGTGGACTCGGCTTGTTGTTTGGACCGATTGCCAGTGCCAAACCTACGCGTTGCGTGATGTATACGCATCTGGCCGCTTTTTTTAACCGGACGGGCGTCAAAACTGCTTAAGACGGCTATTTTCGAAACAATCTTGCATGGAATTGTTTCGAAATGCGTTCTTATTCACAAATACCCTCAAATAGCGCTAAACTATTCAATTACTGATTGATTGTCTCCGCCATCTATGGAGTGAGGTTTAGTATGGCTAAAAAACGCAATGGGCGCCAGGATGCCATCAGAGATATCGTGCGCAACAAGGATGTTCGCACACAGCGCGTGCTGGTGGACGAGCTTCGTGCCATGGGGTTTGATTGCACGCAGGCGACCGTTTCGCGCGACATTGCCGATATGGGGCTGCGCAAGCTCCCCGAGGGTATCTATGTCCTGGCCGAGGACTTGCATCTGCAGCGTATGGTTTCCGAACTGGTAACGGGCGTTCTGCGCACCGACAACTTGGTTATGATCAAGGCTCAGCCCGGTACCGCTTCGGGCATTGCCGTTGCGGTCGATGCCGCTGAGCTGCCCGACGTGCTCGGTTCGCTCGCCGGTAACGACACCATCTTGGTTATCGCCCAGACCGCCGAGGACGGCGAGCGCCTGGAGGCCCTCATCAACAAGCTGAGCAACTCTCGTAAGTAGACGAGGCGGCGCGTGAGGACAGCGCCGTACGAGCGCATATAGCGACTTTGATGGGGCGTCGACGATGGTCGGCGCCCTTCTTTATTGTCGCATCGTGTTGAGGCGCATGCGAGGTTTCTCGTGACAAAAAGGCGCCCGAGCAGCATTTGATCTGCTCGGGCGCCTTTGATTGGCTATGGCTGGGTGCCTACTGACCTGTAGAGGGATCGGGCGTGGGCGTAGGCGTTGGAGTGGGGGAACCGCCCTCGCCGCCGCCTTCGCCACCGCTACCGTCGCCGCCGGTCGAGCCGCCGGTCGAGCCGCCGGTCGAGCCGCCGGTCGAGCCGCCGGTCGAGCCGGTGCCACCCGTGGTGCTGCCGCCCGTGGTCTCGGTGGTCGTGGTGGTCGTCGTCGTGGTCGTGGTGGTCTCTTTCTCGTCCTCTTCGTTCTCGTCCTTGGACTCTTCCTTCTTGGCGTTGTTGGTGCCGTAGAACTTCCAGACGTTGTTGTTCTTATACGTGGGGGCAGTGCCCGTCGGGAACTCCTCGCGGTCGGTGCCGGCAAGGACGGTGTTCATGAACTTCTTAAAGACGGGCAGGTTGGTGCTGTCGCCCAGCAGATCCGTGCCGTACTTTTGGATGGGAATCTCACCTGCGGAGTAGCCGGTCCACAGGGCGCATGCCAGCTGCGGGGTATAGCCGCAGAACCACAGGTTGGTGGTGTTGTCGGTGGTACCCGTCTTGCCGGCATAGGGCTGGTTCACGCTCAGAGCGCCGGCGGCACCCGTGCCGCTGCCCTGCATGACTCCGGTCAGGACGTCGGTCACTGCCGCGGCCTCGCCGGTGGAGAGCACCTGCGAGGGGTTATCGGTGTGCTGGTACAGTACCGAGCCAGTGCGCGAATCAATCTCGGTGATGGCAATCGGCTGGCGATAGTAACCGCCGTTGGCAAACGTGGCATAGGCCGCGGCCATCTCGAGCGGCGAGATGGAGCCGGTACCGAGCGTCATGACGGGAACGTCCTCGATATTGTCCTTAGAAGGATCGATGCCGAGCTTTTTGACGAGCGACATGATCTTGTTATTGCCGATAGCCTCTGCAACCTGGATATAGCCGGTGTTGGAGGAGTATGCCGTAGCCTGCTTGAGCGTGATGGTGCCGTAGCTTTGATTGGCGTAGTTCTGCACCTCGGTCGTGGTGCCCTTGGCCTTGAGCGGCGAGTTGCAGTTGAGGGTGACGTTGGGGTTCATGCCGTTTTGGATGGCAGTGGCCAGCGTAAAGGCCTTAAAAGTGGAGCCCACGGGCCGCTTGGCCGTGGCGTGGTTCACGTGGTTCTCGTCGGCGTTATAGTCGTAGCCGCCCACCATGCACTTGATGTAGCCGGTCTTGGGGTCGACGACGACCATGCCCATGTCCAGGCCGTCAAGCGAGAGCGTGTCGAGCTGCTCGCGGACGGCATTCTCTGCCACCTGCTGCATCGTGGGGTCGATGGTGGTCTTGACGGTCAGGCCGCCCTTAAAGAGCACGTCGGTCGAGAACTCCTGCTCCAGCAGCTGCTTGACGTAGGAGACAAAGTAGGGCTGCGAGTATACGTCGACGCCGCTGCCCGAGATTTCGGTCACATTGAGGGTGATGGGTTCGGCCTGTGCGGCATCGTGCTCCTCCTGGGTGATGTGGCCCAGGCGCAACATGTTGTCGAGGACCTTGTTGCGACGGGACAGCGCCAGGTCGGGGTTGACCGTGGGGTCGTACTGCGAGGGCGAGTTGGGAAGGCCGATCAACAGCGCGGCCTCGCTCAGGGTGAGGTCGGCGGCGCTCTTGGACAGATAGGTCTCGGCTGCGGCCTCGATGCCGTAGGCGCCGTGGCCGTAATAGATGGTGTTGAGGTACATCATGAGGATCTCGTCTTTGGAGTACATGTCCTCCATCTTGATGGCGATGTAGGCCTCGCGCACCTTACGCTCAATGGTCGAGTCGAACTGCTCCTCCTGCAGGATGGTGTTGCGCACAAGCTGCTGGGTGATAGTCGAGGCGCCTTCGTGCCCGCCGCCGAGGGTTGCCACCGCAGCACGCGCGATACCCCACAGGTCGATACCGCCGTGCTCGTAGAAGCGCTCGTCCTCGACGTCAACGGTGCCCTGCAGCACGTAGGGGGAGACCTCGTCCTTGGTGATGGATTTGCGGTTTTGCGTGTAGAAGCTCGCGATCTTGTTGCCGTTGCAGTCGACGATCTCGGTGGGCTCGCTCACCAGATACGCGTTGGCGTCGGTGTAGTCGGGCAGATCGGACAGCCAGCGGTTGACGTTGCCGACCATGCCGATGCCAAACGCCACGCCCGCAATCAGCAGAAAGCCCAAAAACGAGAGCAGGATTATGGGCAGGGCGTGCGTCTTTGAACGGCTGTGTCCCTGTCGTTGGCGAGGACCCATATATTGACCTCCAGGTATGTCGTGCCGGACGGTGGATGTGCCGTCGGGGCAGGATGGACATAAGTTATTACACGATAAACCAAACGGGGCGCGCGAGGCCTCGTGTATGCTGGAAGACGGCATTTTTCAGAGTGAATGCATACCTTGGTAAGGAGTTTGTCGATGGCGATTCGGGCGATGGGGCCGAGCGGACAATGCGAGACTGGATTGGATGTCGTCAGTGCGGCGCTGCCCGAGCTGCTGGCGCCGGCGGGCGGACTCGACCAGATGCTTGCGGCTATCGCCGCGGGTACCGATGCCATCTATGCGGGGTTGGGCGGCTTTAACGCCCGTGTGAGCGCCCACGGCTTTACGGATGACGAGTTTGCGCGCGGCTGCGCCGTGGCGCATGCCCATGGCGTGCGTGTGTACGTGACGCTCAACGTGTTCGTGTTTGACGATGAGTTGTCCGACGCGGTGGCGTTGGGAGCTCATGCACTGGAGCTGGGCGCCGATGCTCTGATTGTGGCCGATGCCGGGTTGGCCTGCGCGCTGAGCGCGGCGATTCCCGGGGTCGAGATTCACCTGTCTACGCAGGCGGGCGTTCATAGCGAAGGCGCCGTGCGGCTTGCCGCCGATGAGTTGGGGGTCGAGCGCGTGACGACGGCGCGCGAGCTGACGGTCGACGAGATTGCGGCGCTCTGTGCCACGGGCGTGCCCATCGAGGTATTCTGCCACGGTGCGATTTGCATCGGCTATTCGGGGGCGTGCGAGTTCTCGGCCCTGCGGCGTGGACGATCGGCGATGCGCGGCGACTGCACACAGCCGTGCCGTCTGGCGTACGACCTAGTGGACGAGGCGGGACAGAGCGTTGTCGCCGTTGAGGGGGATCGTCTGCTGTGTCCGCATGACTATCTGGGCATTGCGCATCTGCCCGAGCTTGTAGATGCCGGCGTGGCGTCGCTCAAGATCGAGGGGCGCATGAAGAACCCCGATTACGTATTCAACGTGGTGCGGGTGTGGCGCCGGGCGCTCGATATGCTGCGCGACGGCGCGTGGGACCCCGGTGCCGTGGAAGAGCTTGAGCGCGAGCTGGGAAGGTCGTTTAACCGTGGGTTTACCGATGCGTACCTGCGAGGGCGTTCGGGTGCCGAGCTGATGAGCTTTGAGCGTGCAATTAACCAGGGCGTGCGCGTGGGGCGCTTGGTCGCTGTGGGCCACGAAGAGGTGACCGTTGAGCTCGATGCCGCCGTGGCGGCGGGTGACACGCTCGAGATTCGGTTCTATCCGGGCGTCGACGCGCGCCCCGATGTGCCCAAGCGCTGGCCGCAGGTGCCCTGCCCGGTGGATGCCGCAGCGGGGAAGCGCGTCGTCGTGCATTGCAAGCGTAAGGTGGACGCGGGCTGCGAGGTATACCTGATTCGCAGCGCCGGCGTGTTGGATCAGACAGCGGCGGTGTTGGAGCGCATGCGGGCCGAGGCGGATGCGATTGCACCCGTTGCGCGCGCCGTTGAGGTGCTGCCCTTTGAGGACGTTGCGGTGGATGGCGGTGCGTCGACGGAGTTGGCGGAGCGCGCGGTTCCCGCTCACATGGTTTTTGCTTGGCAGCTGATGGATGCCGATCCGCGCGGAGAACGCGATTTATCCGACGCCGTTGTGGTGCTGGACGAGGTGTGCCGCACGGGTGACGTTGATCGGACCCGCTCACTTATGCAGCGTGCCGGGCGCGTCGTCTGCCGCAACCTGGGACAGGTGGTGATCGCTCGCGAGCTGGGCATGACGTTTGACGTGGCGGCGCCGGTGTTCTGCGCGAATCGGGTCACGCTTACCTGGCTGCGCGGACTCGGGGCGGGGCGGGTGTACTTGTCGGCCGAGTTGCTCGGCAATGATGCGGAGCGTGTTGCCGAGCTTGCCGCTTGTCCCGGTGTCTTGGGGCCTGTCGATGCCGACCGTCCCGAGCTCATGGTGTGCGAGCACTGCTTGCTGACTGCCGAGGGCGCCTGCGCCACGGATGCAACGGGGCAGGTCCGTTGCCGTGACTGCTCGCGCCGTCAGCAGGCGCGCTTTTTGGTCGAACGTGACGGCACGCGTTTGCCGGTCGTTATCGACGCGTGCGGCAGGACGAGGATTTTCCTGTCGTAGGTGCCGCGTCGCGCTGTTTTGGTTATTATTAGTGGGTTTATGAACTTCCAGCACCGCCGTATCCGGTGAGGGTGCTATAGCAAAAGGAGGATACCCAATGCTGTCTGTTGACGAGCAAATGCGTATCATCACCTCGGGTGCAGCGCAGATCGTCCCCGAGGCCGACCTTCGCAAGAAGCTTGAGAAGGGCGAGCCCCTCAACATCAAGCTCGGCGTCGATCCCACCAGCCCCGACCTGCACCTGGGCCATGCCGTGCCCCTGCGCAAGATGCGTCAGTTCCAGGACCTGGGCCACAACGTCACCCTTATCATCGGCAACGGCACTGCGCTGATCGGCGACCCCTCGGGCAAGAACTCCACCCGCCCGCAGCTTTCGCAGGAGCAGATCGAGGCCAACGCCGAGACCTACGTGAGCCAGGCCATGAAGATCCTGGACCCCGAGAAGACCACCATCGTGCACAACGGCGACTGGATCCTTTCGATGGACCTGGCCGGCCTGCTGCAGGTGTGCTCCAAGTTCACCGTCGCCCGCATCCTTGAGCGCGACGACTTTACCAAGCGCTACCAGTCCCAGACGCCGATTGCCCTGCACGAGTTTCTGTACCCCGTGATGCAGGCCTTCGACTCCGTTCAGATCAAGGCCGACGTCGAGATGGGCGGCACCGACCAGCTCTTCAACCTGCTCGCCGGCCGCGAGCTCATGGAGAAGATGGGCATGGAGCCGCAGATCGCGCTTACCATGCCGCTGCTCGAGGGCACCGACGGCGTGCGCAAGATGTCCAAGTCCTATGGCAACTACATCGGCCTGACCGACGCTCCCAAGGATATGTTCGGCAAGACCATGTCCATCCCCGACGAGATGATCGGCAAGTACTATCGTCTGGCCAGCTCGCTCGCCCCGGCCGAGGTCGACAAGATCGATGCCGCCCTGGCCGATGGCTCCGCCGACCCCTACGAGCTCAAGCGCGCTCTAGGCCGCGACCTGTGCGACACCTACCACGGTGCTGGCGCCGGCGACGAGGCTCAGGCCGAGTTCGACCGTGTGTTCAAGGAGGGCCAGCTTGCCGACTTCCCCGAGAAGCACGTTGAGCTGACCGTCAACGACGAGGGCCAGATTTACCTCGCTGGCCTGCTCAAGGACCTGGGCCTTTCGGCCAGCGCCGGTCAGGCCCGCCGCGACATCGACGGCGGCGGCGTCAAGATCAACGGCAAGGCTGTGGCTTCCAAGAGCTACAACATCGATCCGAGCGCCCTCAAGCTGGGCGACACCCTCTCCGTGGGCAAGCGCAAGGGCTTCAAGTTGGTCTAGTAAGTAGGTTAACCTAACATGTGCAATAGGGCCGCAGCCGGAACGATTCCGACTGCGGCCTTTTTGGCACTTGGGGACGTTCCTTTTGTGTCGGCACTTTGGGACACTCCTTGTCATTGGTACAAAGCAACCTGTCCCCATTGCGCCAAGCGGCGTGTGCCGTTAAGCGGAGGGGGTGTATTCCCGACCCATCGTTTGGGTATACAATGGCTATTGTCTTGCTGCGGTGAAGGCCTGTCCGCTCCGCAGCTGTTTTCTACGGTTAAAGGAGAATGTATGTCCGTTGAGGTCATGAGGTCTGTGATCGAGGCCGCCGAGGGCCGCGTGCCCGTCGACACGCTGTTTACCAATGCGCAGATCGTCGACGTGTATGGCCAGCGTGTGGCGCCCGGTAGCGTTGCCGTCAAGGACGGTGTGATCGTCGGCGTGCTCTACGATGGTCGCGACGATGCCGCTGGCACCTACGAGGCAACTGAGGTCGTCGACTGCCAGGGTCGCTATCTCGCTCCCGGTTTTATTGACGGGCATCTGCACATTGAGTCCTCGAACATCCGTCCCGCCGAGTATGCTCGCATGGCCGCGACGCGCGGTACTACCACCGCCATTGCCGACAGCCACGAGATTGCCAATGTTGCCGGTCTCGACGGCCTGCGCTTTATGATCGAGGATGGTCGTCGTGCGCCCATCTCCATCAAGTACATGATGCCTTCGTGCGTGCCCGCACTGCCCGACGAGCAAGCGGGCGCTGTGATTACCGCCGCTGACATGCAGGCGTTTTTTGCCGAGCATCCGGGCGATGTCTTTGGTCTGGGCGAAATGATGAACCTGCCGGGCGTCTTTATGGCCGACCCCGAGACCTGTGCCCGCATCGATGCTGCCAACCAGACGCCGTCCAAGCAGGTTGACGGCCACGCGCCGCTCGTTGCCGGTATGGACCTCAACGCCTATGCCGCAGCGGGCATTATCGCCGACCACGAGTCGACGATTCCCGAGGAGGCGCTCGACAAGCTGTCCCGCGGCATGTATGTGATGCTGCGTGAGGGCACGTGCAGCCACGACCTGGCCAATTTGTCTCCGATGCTGCTGGAGAACCCTGCCCGCGCCCGCCGCTGCTGCTTTGCGACCGACGACTGCGCTCCCTCCGATGCTCTTTCGACCGGCATGATCGACAATGCCTGCCGCGTGGCCATCGAGGCCGGCATCGACCCGGTGGTCGCCATCTCCATGGCGTCCCTTTCCACGGCTGAGGCATTTGGCCTGGACCACGGCTGTCGCGACCCGCATGAGCTCCGTGGCGCGATCGCCCCGGGCAAACGCGCCGACCTGCTGTTGCTCGATGACCTGACGTTTGCCAAGGCTCCGCATCGCGTATATGCCGCCGGTGCTCTGGTGGCGCAGGACGGCACCTTTGTGGGCGAGATCGCACCCGAGATGGCCGAGGTTGCGGCCCTTGCCGATGAGCTGCGCGCCTCCGTTAAGCTGCCGAAGCTTTCGCTCGACGTGTTTGACTATGCCTTTAAGCCGGGCGAGGCCGTGATTGACGTGGTGCCGGGTAAGGCCATCACGGGCATGGCTCGCCCCGAGAGCGCCGAGGGCCTGCGCCGCATTATGCTGATCGAGCGCCACGGCCGCGGCGTGTCACTGCAGGCCGAGGGCGCCGACGGTGATGGTCCTGCGGGCCTGGGTCTCGTTGGCAAGCACATTGGTCGCGGCTGGGTGCGCGGCTTTACCATCACGGGCGGTGCCATCGCCTCGACGATTGGCCACGATTCGCACAACGTGTGCGTGGTGGGCGACAACGCGGCCGACATGATGGCTGCCGTCGAGGCTGTTGGCCAGGGCGGCCACGTGCTGGTACGCGATGGCGAGGTCGTAGCGCGCATCCCGCTGGCGCTCGGTGGCCTGATGAGCGAGGGCACGGCCGAGGATGTCGCCGCGCAGCACGACGACTTTATGGTCAAGGCGCGCGCCATGGGTATCGAGCCGCCGCTCGACCCCATCATGGGCATCATTTTCCTGCCCCTGCCGGTAATCCCGACGCTCCGCATCCGCCCCGAGGGCATGTTCGACGTCACGACCTTCACCTACGCCGACTAGTCATCGGGGACGTTCTTAAACGACTAGCCGTCGGGGTGGTGTGTCGCCTGACGCCGCGACCGTGAGACCTCTGGCATGTGTGAGCTATTTGCCAGGTCCTTGTAACGTTTACGCCCGCGGAGTCTTATTTGAGCTCCCTTTGGGTACGTTGGAATCGGATACACGTTCGATTCCAACAAGCCCGAAGGGAGCTTTTCTATGTTTAAACTGATTGCATCCGATATGGACGGCACACTGCTTGACGAAAACGGCCAGGTGCCTCCCGAGACCTACGAACTGATTCTGGCGCTACACGAGCATGGCGTGCATTTCGCCGCATCGTCAGGTCGTCGCTACGATCGCCTGTGCGAGTTCTTTGCGCCCGTTCGCGACAAGATGGACTTTGTCGCCGCTAACGGCGCCCAAGTCTACGCCGACGGTAAGATGGTAGACCGTGAGGTGTATTCCCACCTGGCGATTCGAAGGCTCGCCCAGGCCGTCGCGACGTTTCCCAATCTGCATCTTGCGCTCTTTGACCGAACCAAGTCCTTCCTGCTCGATGACGAGTGCAAGTTCGTGCGTGAGGTCGATAAGGACCTTCCCAATGCCGAGCGTATTTGGGAGCTGCCCGATCCCAGCGTAAATATCATCAAAGCGAGTATCTTTTGCGACGACAGTGCGGTTATGGACAGTGCGTACGTGCTACAGCGCGAACTTGGTCAGCTCTTTACTTTTGCGCCTTCGGGCAACGCGTGGATCGATGCCATGCAGCCCGGTGTGTCGAAGGCCTCGGGTATCGCGCAGCTCGCGGAGCATTACGGCATTGGTCGCGACGAGGTCATGGCGTTTGGCGACTCGATGAACGACTACGAGATCATTCGCTTTGTCGGCACGGGCTGCGCGATGGAAAACGCGCGCCCCGCGCTTAAGGCGGTGGCCGATCGCGTGGTGGGTTGTAACCGCGACCACGCCGTCCAGCAAGAACTCCGCCGTGTTCTGGAGAGCCTTGCTTAATCCAGCAGTTAGGGACGTTCCTTTTCTGCCGGGTTGCTGCTGCTAGGCGAGGGCGGCCATGATGGTGTGGGCGACGCCGTCGTGGTCGTTGTCGTATCCGGTGACGGCGTCGGCGGCCTCGCGGTCTTCGGGCTCGGCGTTGATCATGGCCATGCCGTGGCCCGCTGCCTGCAGCATGGGGATGTCGTTGATGTTGTCGCCGAACGCCCAGGCGTCGGCGAGACGCTCGCCCAGGTGCTCGCATAGCCACGTGAGGGCCGTTCCCTTGGTGGCGCCCTCACCCATGACCTCGATATTCATGGCGTAAGAACGCGTGACCTCAATGCCTCCGAGCGTGTCGAGCTCAGCCGCGATGGCGTCGCGATCGGCCGGGTCGTGCCAGTACATGGCGATGCGTTCGAGCGTCTCGACCCCGTCGATCTTGCTGTCGATATCCATGTCGATCGGTGTTCGTGTGCGCTTGAGCGAAGCCGCGATGTGGGGGTCGCCGCCGCAGAATTCGTCCAGGCGCGTGTAGAGCGAGCGGGGGAGGAAGCACTGCCCATCCGCGAAGATATCGAAGGTCACATCGTGGCCGGCGGCGATGCGATGGACGCGATGAGCAATGCCGCGATCGAGCGGACGGCTCAAAATGCGCGTGGCGCGCGAGGCATCGTTGGGCACATCGTCGTCGAGCTGCCAGACGCTGGCGCCATTGGCGCAGACGGCATAGTGCACGGAGGGATGGGCGAGGATGGGCTCAAAGATGCCCGACAGCGGACGTCCCGTGCAGGGCACAAATTCAATTCCGCGTCGAGCGAGTTCGTCGAGCATCGACCAGGTGGCATCGCTCATTTGCTTATCGCTCGTCAGCAGCGTTCCGTCCATATCGGAAAACACAATCATTTGATACAGCCCTTTCTGCTGGCATAAAAAGCATGGCCGAGGGCGGCGATGCCCTGGCCACGCTCGAGTTCTATAACGGTTCGCGTCCTAGCGGTCGGCGAGCGGCTTGTACGCTAGCGGCTCGATCACCGGACGATAGGCCGGGCGAATAATACGGTGCGCGCAGAAGAGCTCTTCCATGCGGTGCGCCGACCAGCCGGCCATGCGGGCGACGGCAAATAGCGGCGTAAAGAGCGTCTCGGGCACGCCGAGCATCTTGTAGATAAAGCCCGTGTACAGGTCGATGTTGGCGCAGATGGGCTTGGTCATGCCGTGATCGCGCATCACTTGCGGGGCCAAGCGCTCGATGCGCTCGATGAGCGCGAACTCCTCGCCCAAGTCCTTCTTGGCGGCAAGCGTGCGCGCGTAACGGCGGCACACCTCGGCGCGCGGGTCGCTCAGCGTGTAGACGGCGTGGCCCATACCGTAGATGAGGCCGGTGCCGTCGAAAGCCTGCTTGTCGAGGATCTTGCCCAGGTAGGCCGCGACCTCGTCCTCGTTTTCCCAGTTGGAAACATGCGCGCGGATGTCTTCGTGCATGGACACGACTTTGGCGTTGGCGCCGCCGTGGCGCGGACCCTTGAGTGAGCCGATAGCCGCGGCGTAGGCAGAATACGGGTCGGTGGCCGAGGAGGACAGCACGCGGCAGGCGAACGTGGAGTTGTTGCCGCCGCCGTGCTCTGCATGCAGCATGAGCATCACGTCGAGCAGCATGGCTTCGTCACGGTTGAATGCCATGCCGCCGCGCAACACCTGCAGGATGGTCTCGGCGGTGGAAAGGCCGGGCGTGGGGTGCGGCACATGAACCTCGGAGCCGCGGCGCTTGGCGACCGAGGCCATATGCGCGAAGGCGGCGATGCGGGGGAGACGGGCGAGCATGGAGATGGCGACGTCGATTTCGTGCTCGGGCGTAATGACGTCGGGTTCGGCGTCGAAGGCGTAGAGCAACAACACGGCGCGCTGAAGTACATTCATGATGCTCGACGACACCGTGGTCATAGGGAACTCTTTGACGTACTCGTCGCTCAGATGTCTAAAGGCGCCCAGGCGCTCGCAAAAGCCGTCGAGCTCTTCCTTGTTGGGCAGCGAGCCCGTGATGAGCAGGTAGGCGACCTCTTCGTAGCCATAGCGATTCTCGGCCTGGGCATTGTTGACCAGATCCTCGATGCTGTAGCCGCGAAGCGTGAGCTTGCCCTGATCGGGCACGACCTTTCCGTCGACCTTGTTGTAGCCGTGCACATCCGAGATGCGAGTGAGGCCCGCGACCACGCCCGAGCCGTCGGCATTGCGCAGGCCGCGCTTGACATTGTGCTCAACAAACAGGCCCTCGTCATAAGGGTCGGTCGGCAGGCCGTGGTAGAGGCTTTCGCTCTCAGGCGAAATCTGGCGGCTTGCTTCGTAATCCAGAACCAGGCGGCTCAAGTGGTCATCGAAGCGGTAATAGATTTTCTTGGCGTCGTAGGCCATGCGCGCTCCTCTCCGGGCCGCATCGGGGTGACTTGCATGGGCATGCGCGCGTCAGGCTATCCCCAGCGGCTTGCTCGCTATAGGCGGTACATAAAGTTGAAGACGTCCTCGCGCTGGATGGACACGTTGACGCCCGAAAGCTCGCCGGCCTCGGCCAGCGCCTTCTGCAGCTCGGCGAAGTCGAGCTTGGACTCGGCGGTATCGGCCAGCATGGTCATGGTGAAGATGTCCTCGATAATGGACTGCGTGATGTCGCGGATGTCGACGTTGGCCTCGCCTAGGACACGGGTGACGCCGGCGACGATGCCGGGGCGGTTCTTGCCAAGGACGGTGATGACGATACGGGAGGACGAGATCTCGGCCATGGGAAACCCTTTCGCGTGTTGGCGGCGCGCGGCGGCGCTCCGCTACGGTACAGTGTTCATCATTGTACCTGTCCTGCGCAAAAAGGGGCACCTTTGCTGCGGCGTTACACGTCTGCAACATGGGAGAAGGGGCAAAGGCGCCCGTTTGCCGCGATTCGTCGTGTCGTCTGCTGTGCCTTGGGCGCGATGCACAACGCAAAGACCGTGAACCTTTTGTGGGACGCTCGACGCCGTGGTACCATAGCCGAGTTTGTTGTCTTGGTCGGAAACCAAGACGCCTTATGCGCTGATCGGTAACCAGCGCCTGACCAATAAGGAGTCCTACCATGAAGCAGGGTATCCATCCCCAGTATGTCGAGTGCACGGTGACGTGCTCCTGCGGCAACACCTTCAAGACGCACGCTACCGTGTCCGAGATGAAGGTTGAGCTTTGCAACGAGTGCCACCCGTTCTACACCGGCCAGCAGAAGTTCGTCGACACCGGTGGACGCGTCCAGCGCTTCGCCGACAAGTTCGGTGGCGCCGCTGCCGCCCAGCTCAAGAAGGCCGAGGAGGCCAAGGCTGCCAAGGCTGCCAAGGCTGCTGAGGCCGAGGCCGCTCGCAAGGCCGCCGCTGAGGCTAAGGCTGCCGAGAAGGCTAAGCGTGCCGCTAAGTTCGCCGAGGAGGCTGCCAAGCAGGCCGCCGAGGCTCCCGCAGAGGCTCCCGTCGAGGAGGCCGCTGCCGAGGCCGAGACCACCGAGGCTGCTGAGTAAATAGCTCGCCGCGGAATCACTCGCATTCATGGCATGAGGGCCGTGCATCCATTTGGGTGCGCGGCCCTTTTCTTTTTATTGGCGCAAGCTAACCTGTCCCCGTGGCACCACATGGCAGAGAGACGGCGTTTGCTCAGATAAAACCTGCCAAAATAAACCTGTTCCATTGCGGCAGGTTGGTCATAGTTATTACGTGGCGGTCGAGGTCGACCGTATAGGCCGCGCCTTGTTTGGCTAAAGTACAATCATCTGTGTTTAACTCGCCCGCAGCTGCACGGCGTGGGCGATGGCCAAAAAGGAAAACCACATGGGATTCATGTCAAAGCTGCTGTCCTTTGGATCCGATAAGGACCTTAAGCGCTACTACAAGATCGTCGACCAGATCAACGGTCTTGAGCCCCAGTTTGAGAAGATGACCGAGGAGGAACTCCGCGGCCAGACCGATAAGTTCCGTGAGCGTTACGCCAACGGTGAGTCGCTCGACGACATGCTCCCCGAGGCCTTTGCCACCGTGCGCGAGGCTTCCAAGCGCACCATGGGTATGCGCCACTTTGACGTGCAGCTCATTGGCGCCATGGCACTGCACGAGGGCCACATCGCCGAGATGAAGACCGGCGAAGGCAAGACCCTCGTCTCCACGTTGGCCGGCTATCTCAACGCTATTGCCGGCAAGGGCGTGCACGTCGTTACTGTCAATGATTACCTTGCCAAGCGTGACTCCGAGTGGATGGGCCGCATCTATAAGTACCTGGGCATGACAGTCGGTCTGCTCCAGAACAACATGCCGCTCGAGCTCAAGCGCCCGGCCTACCAGGCCGACGTCACCTACGGCACCAACTCCGAGTTCGGCTTTGATTACCTGCGCGATAACATGGTCACCCGCCCCGAGCAGCGTGTGCAGCGCGGCCACAACTACGCCATCGTCGACGAGGTCGACTCCATCCTGATCGACGAGGCCAGAACGCCGCTCATCATCTCGGGTGCCGGCACCAAGTCCGCCAGCACCTACAAGGACTTCGCGCGTGCCGTGCGCGGCCTTGAGCGCGGCGAGGACGTGTCGCACGACATGCTTACCGCCACCGAGGATGTTGAGCCCACGGGCGACTACGTCATGGACGAGGCCAAGCACACCATCGCCGCCACCGAGCGCGGTCTTAAGAAGATCGAGCGCCGCCTGGGTATCGATGACATCTATGCCGATCTCTCCGGCCAGCTGGTCAACCACCTGCAGCAGGCGCTGAAGGCCCAGTACATGTTCCACCGCGACAAGCAGTATGTGGTCACCAACGGCGAGGTCAAGATCGTCGACGAGTTCACCGGCCGCATTATGGAAGGCCGCCGTTACTCCGAGGGCCTGCACCAGGCCATCGAGGCCAAAGAGGGCGTGCTCGTACGCGAGGAGAACCAGACGCTGGCCACTATCACCTTGCAGAACTACTTCCGTCTGTATGACAAGCTCTCCGGTATGACCGGCACGGCACTCACCGAGGATGCCGAGTTCCGCGAGATCTACAAGCTGCCCGTCGAGGTCATCCCCTCCAACAAACCCGTTCAGCGTGTTGATCACGAGGACCTGGTGTACCGTACCATTCAGGCCAAGTACAACGCCGTCGCCGACGATGTCGAGCAGCGCCACGCCAAGGGCCAGCCGGTCCTGGTGGGCACCGTCTCCATCGAGAGCTCCGAGAAGCTGTCGGCCGCCCTTACCAAGCGCGGCATCGCGCACGAGGTCCTCAACGCCAAGCACCATGAGCGCGAGGCTCATATCGTTGCCCAGGCCGGACGCTACGGCGCCGTGACCATCGCTACCAACATGGCCGGTCGTGGTACCGACATCCTGTTGGGCGGCAACCCCGACGAGCTGGTGCGCGAGCGCCTTGAGTACGAGGGCCTGACCATGGAGGACGTGACGCCCGAGCAGCTTGAGCAGTTTAACGCCGAGGCCAAGGAGACCTGCAAGGCCGAGCGCGAGCGCGTGCTTGCCGCCGGCGGCCTGACCGTTATCGGCACCGAGCGCCACGAGTCCCGTCGTATCGACAACCAGCTGCGCGGCCGCTCCGGCCGTCAGGGCGATCCGGGCGAGACCCAGTTCTACCTGTCGCTCGAGGACGACCTCATGCGCCTGTTCGGCGGCGACAAGATGGACCGCGTCTCCAAGATGATGGTCACGGCCGACATGGGCGACGACATGCCCATCCAGCACAAGATCATCTCCAAGGCCGTCGAGAGCGCCCAGCACAAGGTCGAGAGCATCAACTTCTCCATGCGCAAGAGCGTCCTTGAGTACGACGACGTCATGAACAAGCAGCGCCAGGTCATCTACGCTGAGCGCAATAAGATTCTGGACGGCAAGGACCTGACCGACCATATCACCGAGGTCATGCACGACACCGTGTACCGCTGCGTTCAGGAGTTCTGCACCAAGGACAGTCACGATGGCGAGCGCGACCTGGAGGGCCTGCGCAAGTGGGTTGTGGAGCTCACCGGCCACATCGATACGCCGAAGTTCCCCGACGAGGATTATGAGGCTCTGGCTGCCGATGTCCTGGCTTACGTAGAGAAGTGCTACAACATGAAGGCCGAGCGCTTGGGCGAGGACCTGATGCGCGAGCTCAACACCCAGGTCATGCTGCGCGTCATCGATACCCGCTGGATGAACTACCTGCAGGAGATGGACTATCTCAAGACCGGCATCGGCCTGCGCGGCTTTGGCCAGCGCGACCCGCTGGTCGAGTACAAGACCGAGGCCTACGGCGCGTTCCAGATCCTCGTCGACACCATGTACGAGGATTACCTGCGCACGGTTCTGCGCATCGAGATCAAGGCTGCCCCGCGTGCCGTGGAGCACAAGGAGGAGCCCGCGCTCGAGGGCGCGCACTTCTCCGGTCCTGCCGAGGTCGATGGTGACAACGGCGACTCGGTGCTGCGCAAGCAGGCGCAGGTGCAGGCCCGCACGGCTGTCCAGGGTGGTCCGGCTGCCGTCAACAACGGTGGCAAGGTGACCACCTATCGCAAGTCCGAGAGCGACGATCCGTACGTCAACGTGGGCCGCAACGACCCGTGCCCCTGCGGTAGCGGCAAGAAGTTTAAGTACTGCCACGGCAGGAATCGTTAATGGCTGAGGCTTTAGAGGTAACGCCCGCCGAGCTGGACGCGTTTGCGGACCGGCTCGGTGAGGTCGAGTCGTATCTCCACTTGGACGAAAAGCGCACGCGCGTGACCGAGCTCGAGGCCAAAAGCGTGGCCCCCGGCTTTTGGGATGACGCCGACGCCGCCCGTGCCACCATGGAGGAAATCGCGCGCACCAAGGAAGATATCGCTGCCGTGGACAACGCGCGCGGCGAGCTTTCCGATGCCCGCGCCGCGCTGGAGCTTGCCGAGGAGATGGGGGATGACCCCGATGCCGCCGCCCTTCGCGAGGAGGCTACAGCCACGGCTGAGCGCCTGGCCCGTGCCATCGATGAGCTTGAGCTTTCGAGCTGGTTTACCGGTGAGTTCGATCACGGCGATGCCATTGTGACCATCAAGCCCGGACAGGGTGGTCTGGAGGCCCAGGACTGGACCTTCATGCTATTTAAGATGTACATGAAGTACTGCCAGCGTCGCGGCTGGAAGGTCACGATTAACGACTGCCCCGCCGCTGAGGTCATCGGCATCGACCGCGCGACCTTTACCGTCGAGGGCAAGGACGCATTTGGCATGCTGCGCGCCGAGGCCGGCGTCCACCGCTTGGTTCGCATTAGCCCCACCGACGACAAGAAGCGCCGCCAGACCACGTTTGCCGGCGTCGAGGTCATCCCCGTGCTACCCGATGATATCGATATCGAGATCAGCCCCGATGACATCCGCGTGGACGTGTACCACGCGAGCGGCCCGGGCGGTCAGGGCGTTAACACCACCGACTCCGCCGTGCGCGTGACGCATTTCCCCAGCGGCATTGTGGTCACCTGCCAAAACGAGCGCAGCCAGATCCAGAACAAGGCCGCGTGCATGCAGATCCTCAAGGCTCGCCTGTACGAGATTGAGCTCGAGAAGCGCGCCGAGGTCCTGGATGAGATTCGCGGACCCAAAACCACGATTGGTTTTGGCAACCAGATCCGCAGCTACGTGCTCTACCCGTATCAGATGGTCAAGGACCTACGCACGGGCGTTGAGACCAGCAACGTCGAGGCAGTTCTTGACGATGGCGACCTGGACCCGTTTGTTATTGGCTACCATCGCTGGGCCACTGGCAACGCTGACGCAGAGATCCCATCTGCATAAACCGCCCGGTTTATGTGGAAATGGATAAAACCCTCCGAGCAGGGTGGTTTTGTATCCAAAGCAAGCCCTGCGCAGGGGTGGTTTTTGTTCGGCGAATCGGTAGAATCGAATACAGCAAGAAGTTCGAAGCGCATCCGTTTGGGTGCGCTTTTTTGAGGGAGGTAGCATGGCATATCGTCTGGACATCAAGCGCATTCTATCGATGAACTTCTTTCACGACCTGCCCCAGATTATGTTGGGGTGCGCTCTGGCCGCTATTGCGACCGACCTGTTTTTGATTCCCAACGGCCTTGCTGCCGGTGGTGTTACGGGCCTTGCCACCATTATCCAGGCGGTCGGCGCATCGCGCGGCATATCGCTTCCCGTTGGTATTCAGACGATCGTGATGAACGCCTTGCTGTTGCTGGTCGTTATGCGCGAGGGCGGCATGTTCTACGTGGTGCAGACCGCGACGGGCTTTGTGCTGCTGGGCTTCTTTACCGATCTGTTCGCCCCGTTTGTAGCACCTCTGGCGGATGCGGACCTGATGCTCCCTGCCATGTGGGGCGGCATTATTACAGGCATCGGTTACGGCATGGTGCTGCGCGCCGGCGCCAACACCGGCGGCTCGGACACGATTGGCCAAATCATCTCGCGTAATACCTCGCTGCCCGTGGGCTCGACCGTCATGGCGATCGATGTTGCCGTATGCGCGCTGTCGGCTCCGGTCTTTTCAATCGAAAATGCACTATATGCAGGCCTTTCGATGGTCATTAGCGGCTACGTGATCGATGCCGTGGTCGATGGTGGCAACAAACGCCGTATGGTACTCATCATCTCGGACAAGTTCCCTGATATCGCTGCCGATATCATGTATGGCCTGGGTCGTGGTTGTACCAAGTTTAAGGCGACTGGCATGTATTCGGGTGCCGAGAAGCCGGTGATCATGGTCATCGTGAACCGTCGAGAGCTCAATACCCTCAAGACGATCGTGCGCGAGCGCGATCCTCACGCCATTGTGACGGTCGCCGACGTTACGGAAGCTTTCGGCGAGGGATTCAAGGACATTAGCGCGTAGGGCCGACCGCGTCCCATCCAAAAGACGTTCACATTGATAAACCGTTTCATCAGCGGTTCTGCCTGCTCAATTGTTCAAATAATGATAAAAACTCTGGTAAAGCCCTCAGTTTCCAGCATAATGAATGACGTACGTGCATCGCGGCTGGGTTGGGATTACCTTTCCGTGCCGTGCGCATCTTGTCTAAAGAGGATGAAAGGAAGGCACAATGAGCGACGAAGAGCTCAAAAAGGTTGCCAACGAGGTAAGGAAGGGCATCGTCACCGGCGTGCACGCTGCCAAGTCCGGCCATCCGGGCGGTTCGCTCGGCGCTGCCGACATCATGACCTATCTGTACTTTGAGGAAATGAACGTCGACCCGGCCCATCCCCGCAAGGCCGACCGCGATCGCTTTGTGCTTTCCAAGGGCCACTGTGCACCTGGTCTGTACGCTGTGCTCGCCGAGCGCGGGTTCTTCCCCAAGGAGGATCTTGAGACGCTGCGCCACATCGGCAGCCACCTGCAGGGTCATCCCAACATGAACGACACTCCGGGCGTTGACATGTCCACCGGTTCGCTCGGCCAGGGCATCTCCGCCGCCGTGGGCATGGCCGTTGCCGCCAAGCACTGGGGCGATACTTATCGCACGTACGCCCTGCTGGGCGACGGCGAGAGCGAGGAGGGCCAGGTCTGGGAGGCCGCCATGTTTGCCGGCAACCAGCAGCTCGACAACCTCTGTGTGATCGTCGACCACAACGGCCTGCAGATCGACGGTCCCGTCGAGGAGGTCAACGACCCCATGCCGCTCGCCGACAAGTTCCGCGCCTTTAAGTTCCACGTGGTGGAGCTTGCCGACGGCAACGATTTCGATCAGATCCGCGCCGCCTTTGCCGAGGCTCGCGCTACCAAGGGCCAGCCGACCGCCATTATCGCCGAGACCCTGAAGGGCAAGGGCGTGTCCTTTATGGAGAACCAGGTTGGTTGGCACGGCAAGGCCCCCAATGATGAACAGTTTGAGCAGGCCATGGCAGAGCTCACGGCCGCCGGAGAGGAGCTCTAGGATGGCAGACGTCAAGAAAATCGCCACGCGCGTAAGCTACGGCGAGGCCCTCGTCGAGCTCGCCAACGAGCACGATGACTTTGTGGTCCTCGACGCCGACCTGGCCGCCGCCACGCAGACCGGCAAGTTTAAGGCCGCTTGCCCCGATCGCTTCTTCGATGTGGGCATTGCCGAGAGCAACCTGATGGGTGTTGCCGCCGGTATCGCAACCACCGGTCGCGTTGCCTTTGCGAGCACCTTTGCCATGTTCGCCGCTGGTCGCGCCTTTGAGCAGGTCCGCAACTCCATCGGCTACCCGCACCTTAACGTTAAGATCGGTGCCACGCACGCCGGTATCTCGGTGGGCGAGGATGGCGCCACGCACCAGTGCTGCGAGGATATCGCCCTGATGCGCGTTATCCCCGGCATGACCGTTATCGTTCCCGCCGACGACATCGAGGCCCGTGCCGTGACGCGCGCCGCCTACGAGTGCGACGGCCCCGTGTACATGCGCTTCGCCCGTCTGGCCTCGCCGGTTATCAACGACCCCGAGACCTACAAGTTCGAGTTGGGCAAGGGCATTGTCATGCGCGAGGGCGCCGATGTGACCATCATCGCCTGCGGCCTGATGGTCGGCGAGGCTCTCGAGGCTGCCGAGCAGCTCGCTGCCGAGGGCATCGACGCCGAGGTCATCAACATGCACACCATCAAGCCCATCGATGCCGACCTGATCGTCAAGAGCGCCACCAAGACCGGCCACGTCGTGACCGTCGAGGAGCACTCTGTGATCGGTGGCCTGGGCAGCGCCGTTGCCGACGTCCTGTGCGAGCAGTGCCCGACGCCGCTCAAGAAGATCGGCGTCAACGACACCTTCGGTGAGTCTGGCCCGGGTGCCGAGCTCCTGCACAAGTACGGCCTGGACGCCGCCAACATCGTGGCGACCACCAAGGAGTTCTTGGCATAAGGCAAGACGAGGCAAAGTATCGTCTCAACAACCACATCCAAGCCAGAACAGGGGCATCCCCAAAGAGGGCGCCCCTGTTTTTGTTGAATTTAAATACGAGTCCTGCCAAGCAAAGGTCCCATGGGGAAACGGGCCCATCCCAACAAAGTGCAATTCAGACCCTTCCAACTTTGTATGCGCAGCATCTCAAGTTGGTGCGTCGGTCCCATAGTAGCCGCAGGCCGGGCGCAGGGTTACCTCCCAAATCTTTCCGCAGCGCAGGCCGGCGTTTGTCCGCAGCTCCGCAGGAGCAGGACAAATGCCGGCCATGCGCGAGGACGATTTGGGAGGTAACCCTGCGCCCGGCCGGTGGGATCCCAAAGCCCGCCATGCTTCTTATGTGCAGCAAAGCTAATGCTGCTAAAATGTAAAGCGCTCATGTAGTTTAAACGCACGACGATAAGGAGCACCAGTGGGTAACCACTTCCGTACCTCCGGTGCGGGCGATGATGCCCCCAAGACGCAGACAGGCGTCCAGGGCAGTCGTTTCGCCACTCCGGATTCAGAGGGCCAGCCTGTTGCTCAGGCCCCCGCTCAGCCGGCAGATCAGGCACAGCCGGCATCCGATCCCTTTGCCTACAATCCCACCAGCGATGCTGCGCTTTCCGGCACGGCGGGTTTTGAGCCCGTTCAGGCTGTGACCGCTCGCGTGGAGCAGCCTCAGGCTGGCGCCGCCGCGCCGCAGCCTAGCATGGCCGGCATTCCCGACCCCATGGCTCCTGCGACACCGGCTCCTCAGCCTGCGCAGTCTGGCCTCTTTGCCGCTATTCCCGATCCCACGCAGCCTGCTACCCCGGTGGTCGAGAGCGATCAGGCAGCCGAGGTCGCAAGCCTCGATAACGCGCTCAACAACCCCGATTTTACGTCGGTGTTTGCGCCCATCGATCCGCAGGCCAGCCGCAAGAAGATGGCCAAGCAGGCCGGTGTCGAGCCCGTCATCCTTATGGAGCATGTCACCAAGATCTATCCGGCACAGCCCAACAAGCCTGCACTCGACGACATCAACATCGAGATCTATCCGGGCGAGTTCGTCTTCCTGGTCGGTCACTCCGGCTCGGGTAAGACCACGCTGCTGTCGACGCTCAACCGCGACGTCAAGCCGACGAGCGGTCGCATCCTGGTTGCCGGTCAGGACCTCATGAAGATCAAGAACCGCAAGGTTCCGTTCCTGCGCCGCCAGATTGGCGCCGTGTTCCAGGACTTTAAGCTCCTGCCGCAAAAAACCGCCTACGAAAACGTGGCGTTTGCTCTGCAGTGCATCGGCAAGCCCAAGGGCGTCATTCGCAGCCAGGTGCCCGAGGTGCTGCGTCTGGTCGGTCTGGCCGATCAGATGGACTCGCTGCCCGACCAGCTTTCCGGTGGCGAGCAGCAGCGCGTTGCCGTCGCCCGCGCTATGGTCAACCGTCCGCCGCTGCTGATCTGCGACGAGCCCACGGGTAACCTCGACCCGGCGATCTCGCTGGGCATCATGAAGCTGCTCGAGCGCATTAACCGCACCGGCACCACCGTGATCGTCGCCACGCACGACCGCGAGATGGTCGATAGCATGCACCGTCGCGTGATTGCCCTCGAGGGCGGCCACGTTATCCGCGACCAGGAGAGGGGAGGTTACGGCAACTATGGCACCAACTAACGTGGGCTACTCCTTCAAAGAGGCAATCAGCCACTTCTTCCGTAACTGGACTACCTCGCTCGGCGCCGTCATCACGATCTTCCTTTCGCTGTTTATCATCGGCCTGTTCATCATGGGCTCCGCGATGCTGAACTCCGTGATCGGCACCGTCGAGGATCAGGTTGTCATTAACGCCTTTATTAGCGATGACGCCGATCAGGCCGATGTTCAGGCCTTTGAGGCCGAGCTCAAAACGTGGAGTAACGTGAAGTCCGTGACCTATAAGGACAAGGACGACGCGCTGGCCGAGTACACGAGCAAGATGTCGGGTAACGCCGATGCCACCATGAGCGCGCTCGACGGCCAGAACCCGCTGCCCGCCTCCTTCGCCATTGAGATGGATGACCCGTCTCAGGTCGAGAGCACGGCAAAGAAGCTCAAGAAGAACGCCGACTTCCAGAAGATCGCGGATGACGGCGACGTCAACGCGAGCGTGCTGTACGGCCAGGAGGAAGTGAGCCGCCTGTTCCAGGTGACCAACTACATCCGCATCGCCGCCGTGGTGCTCGTTGGCCTTCTGACCTTTATCGCATTCATCTTCATCAACAACACGATTCGCCTGTCCATCACGGCGCGTCGTCGTGAGATTGCGATTATGCGTCTGGTCGGCGCCAGCAACGGCTTCATTCGCGGCCCGTTTATCACCGAGGGCGTACTGCAGGCCATTTTGGGCTCGCTGCTTTCCATCGGTGTTCTGGAGCTGCTGCGCAATCTGATGATTCCGCGTCTGCAGGAGAGCATCGGCTGGATGTCGTTTGCCCTGCCGATGCAGTACTACCTGGTGACCTATGCTGCGCTGATTCTGGTCGGCGTGATTATCGGTCTCTTTGGTTCTGCCATCGCCATGCGCCGCTACCTGCGCGTGTAGGCATGCCTGGAATTCACCCTTCCAACGGGTCGTCTCTTATGGGGCGGCCCGTTTTTTGATCCCTAGGGGACGGCAGGAAAGCGAATCATTTGGGTAGACTCTTTGGAGTTCGCAATCGATAGCAAGGAGGCGCCATGGGGCGCAATAACAAGCATAAGCGTGGAGCTCGCAATAAGCGCGGGCCGGTGCGCAGCGAACGCCGTCCGAGCCTGACCGGGCGCGTGCAGCTCCATGAGCACAGTGCCTATGTCATAACCGAGAATGGCGACTACAAGGTCATGGGTCGCGGCAAGCGTGAGATCATGGACGGCGATACCGTTGCCGTGAGCATTAAGAACAGCCCGCATGGCGAGCGTCGCGCCGTGATCGAGGGCGTGGTTGAGCGCGCAGCTATAAGCGTGGTGGGCACGTACCAGACCGCCGGTCCGCTCGGTGTGATTGAACCGCTCGATTCGCGCCTGAAGGCCGACTTCTTCATTCTGCCTGAGGATACCTCGGCGGATCGTCTGGGTGTCCACCCGGGTGATGCCGTTGTCGCGCGCATTTTGACCTACCCGACGCGCCTGGAATCGGGCACCGTGACGATCGAACGCCGCATTGGCGGAGATGACGCGCCCGATTTGGGCGTTCAATATGTGATGGCGCGTTATGGCTATACCGATAGCTATCCCGAGGCCGCGCTGGACGAGGCCGAGGGGCTTTCGCTCGATGTGTCCGCGGCGCTTAAGGACCCGCTCCGCCGCGATCTGCGCGACCGCTTTGTCATCACGATCGACCCGGTCGACGCGCGCGACTTTGACGATGCCATTTCGCTTGGGCGCACGCCCGAGGGTGGCTACAAGCTGGGCGTGCATATCGCCGACGTTTCACACTATGTGGCTTGGGACGGGCATATCGATCTTGAGGCTCGCCATCGTACGACATCGGTGTATCTGGCCGATCGCGTGCTTCCCATGCTGCCCGAGCGCCTGTCCTGTGACCTGTGCTCGCTTCGCCCTGACGAGGACCGTCTTGCGTTTACCGTCGATATCGAGCTCGATGCGCAGGGTCGCGTGCGGCATTACGATCCGTACCCCAGCGTGATTCGCTCGCGTGTGCGTATGGACTATGACGGCGCCGAGGCGCTGCTGGTGCGTGCCGGCGCGGTGGAGTATGGGGTGCTGGAGGGTGCCGCCGAGGATGTTGCGGCTGCCGAGGCCTCGCGCGAGGAGGCGCTTGAGCGTGGGCTTGCATGCGAAGAGGCAGCCCGCGGCTATAACGTCGACCTGGGTGATTTTTTGGTTGCCGCCAACGAGCTTGCGGAGCTCCGCCGCCGCATTCGTCGCGCGCGCGGTTCGGTCGACTTTGATACGGCCGAGATCCGCGCGCTCTTGGACGAGGACGGTGTGCCCGTGCAGATCGTGGCCCGCGAGCGCTCGTGCGCCACGTCGCTAATCGAGGAGGCCATGCTGCTCGCCAACGAGTGCGTGGCCGAGTGGCTGGCCGACCGCGACATTGAGGCTTGCTATCGCGTGCACGATGATCCCAGTCCCGATAGCCTGCACGGTGCCGCCGTGGCGTTGGCGCAGCTGGGCATCATCGATGATCGCCGCGCGGCCGGTATTGCCCTGGGGAGTCCCGATGAGCTGCAGGCTGCAGTCGATGCTGCCGCCGGTACGGCCAACGCACCGCTCGTCAACACGCTGCTTCTGCGCAGCATGCAGCGCGCGCTGTACAAGCCGCACAACGAGGGCCACTTTGCGCTCGCCGCGCCGTGCTACTGTCACTTTACGAGTCCCATCCGTCGCTACCCCGATCTGGTGGTGCACCGCGTACTCAAGCTGCAGTTGGCCTATGAGCAGCTCGGCGGCAAGGACGCCTTGGTCCGTACGCCGCGGCTGATCGGCAAGGGGCGCGAGTCGCTGCCGCGCATTCTGCCGCAGATCTGCCGCGCATGCAGCGATGCCGAGCGCGCGGCAGATGCCGCCAGCCATGCGACGCAAAAGATCAAGATTGCCCAGTACTATGAGGACCGTCTGGGCGAGCGCTATGCCGGAACGGTCTCATGGGTCAGCAGTATGGGCCTGTTCGTACGCTTGGACCTGACGCAGGTCGAAGGCTTGGTTTCGATCAAGAGCCTGGGCAACGAGTGGTTCGAGTTCGACGAGGACGCGCTTACGCTGACGGGCGCCGACACGGGGACTCGCTATGAACTGGGCCAGCGCGTGATTATCGAGGTCTCGCGCGTCAATACCACGCGTGGGCACTTGGACTTTAAGCTTATCCATTAGCCAAATCCCGACTCATGGCGGGAGAGCGGAGGGCGGTCTTTCGGGGCCGCCCTCCGCATTTGGATCATGGCTACCTTGCCGTTTGCTCGGCCGCCCGCTTACCTGCTATTCGAGAGGTAAAACCTACCAAAATAAACCTGTCCCTTTTTGGCAGGTTTACAAGAAAGCGGGGATGAGATGGCGACGGTGTACGGTTATGCGCGGGTGAGTTCGCGCGATCAGAATCTTAATCGGCAGCTGGATGCGCTGGGCGCCTATGGCGTGGGCTCGGCGAATATTTATGCCGACCATGCGAGCGGCAAGGACTTCGATCGCCCGCGGTATCGCGATCTGCTGCACGTCCTGGGAGACGGGGACGTGCTGGTGGTGCTTTCTATCGACCGACTTGGCCGTAATTACTCCGAGATTCTTGAGGAATGGCGACGCATTACCAAGGAGCTCGGGGTTGCCATTGTGGTGTTGGACATGCCATTGCTTGACACGCGCGCCAGGGCCAGCGGCGCGCCGGATGTGACCAATACCCTGATTGCCGATATTGTGCTACAACTGCTGAGCTACGTGGCGCAGGTGGAGCGCGAGAATATTCATCGGCGCCAAGCGGAGGGGATTGCAGCGGCGCGGGCGCGAGGGGTCCGTTTCGGTCGACCTCGCAAGCCGTGCCCTCCTCAGTTTGAGCTGGTACGCGATAGCTATGAGGCAGGCGATATTACCCGCAGCCAGGCAGCAAAGTGCCTGGGCGTGTGCGTGGGGACGTTCGATCGCTGGATGCGCGAGGCGGGGTAGGGGTTTGCGTCGCTTTGTCGCTTCCTGTTGCGATTCAAATTTTGATACGGTGGCGATGTCATTTGGGGCTACACTCGCTGATATTCAAAAAAGGAGGTAGGCCCTTGGCGCGCGTAAAACAAATAATCGGATGGACCGCGATCGTTCTGTTCGCTGCAACGCTGGCGGGCATCTGGGTGCTGACGGAGCAAAATGCGGTGGAGACGTCGTTGCTGAGCGAGTCCACCGCGCGTGTGGTGGAGGGTCAAGCTACGGGCGTACAGGCTGCCGATGTCGCGGGTGAAGCTCAGACCGAGAACGGGATGACCGGGGGCACCGATTCGGCTGCTTCGAATGTCCGGTCTGGCCGACTTGCTTCCATTCGCATGTGGGTGGCCACGAACGTCCGTCGCGTTGCCCATACCGTAGAGTTTTTCTTCGTCGGATTGTTCGCCTCGGTGGTCGTGGTTTGCTTTTCCGGGCGTCCGTGGAGCGTGTGCTCCCGTTGCGTGCCCGTGTTGCTCTTTTGCGCCGTCTGCTCCGTTGGCGATCAGGTACATAAGATCTTTGTTCCCGGCAGGCATTTCGACGTTATCGATTTAGGATTCGATGCTGCGGGCTATGTCACCGCCATGCTGTTGGTATTGCTGGCAGCGGCGTTGGTGCGCTATGCGACTCGGCCGATCGGCGCCCATGCGAGGCGCTAGCCGGTAACAAACCCGTTTCTGATAATGCGACCTTGTTGAATTATTTTGTGTCGCGCGTATTTCCGAGCGGTCGGATTTGAGGGGCGAGCGGTAGAACGCTCGCCCTTTGTGCGCCACGATGTGGCACAATGTACCGTAAAAGCTGTTTGTATCCGGTACGAATCGTTCGTTGGTCTTTAATTCTTCTCAACGGAGGTGTTTGAGATGGCAAACGGATTGCTTTTGCGGCTTCGCGAGCGTGAGCTCAGCGCGAGCCCGGCGGAACGCAATGTCATCGCATATGTAAGCGCTCATCCGCACGAGGTGGTCGGGCTGTCCGTCCGCGGTCTTGCCGATGCCACGTTCTCCTCGCCCTCGAGCATTTTGCGCTTTTGCAAGCGCTTGGGTTTTGCGGGCTACAAGGAGTTCCAGCGCGAACTGATTGCCGAGCTGGCGCTCTTGGGTGACAAGAAAGACGTTGCCCTCGAGGACATCTCCGTGGATGACAGCGTCGAACGTATCGTGGGGAAGCTGATGAAAAGCAACGTGCGCACGATCGAAGCGACGGCGCGAACGCTCGATTACACCGTCTTGGAGCGATGTGCGGCCTATCTTAAGCGGGCACGCGCGGTCAATCTGTTCGGTATCGGTGCCTCTCGTTTGGTCGCGCACGATCTGGCGCAAAAGCTCATGCGTGTCGACAAAGAGTGCCATCTGTACGACGACTGGCATGATCAGCTCTTGTGTGCCAAGAACATGCATGAGGGCGATATGGCGATCGCCTTTAGCTACTCGGGCTTGACGCAAGAGGTGCTGGACTGCACCGCCGAGGCTCAACGTCACAACTGTCCCGTTGTGGCCGTTACCAAAGTAGATGGATCATCCAAGCTTGCCACCATGGCCGATGCCGTGCTCGGCGTCGCTGCGAGTGAGCCCTTGGTCCGCAGCGGTGCCATGGCTTCGCGTATGGCCCAGCTTATGGTTGTCGATGCCCTGTACGCTGCTTACGTTGCCAGCGACTACGAACGGGCGACGCATGTCATTAAGCAAAACTACATCGAGAAACAGGAAAGATGAGGTGAATGAAATGCTCGATTTAACAAAATTCACGACCGAACAGCGTAATCAAAGGTCTATGGACCTCGATACGATGACATCGCTGCAAATCGTCACGACGATGAATGATGAGGATCTTCGTGCCGTCCAGTCGGTCACGAAGGTGTTGCCCCAGGTTGCCACAGCAATCGACTGGGCTGCTGAGGCACTCGAGCGCGGCGGGCGCGTCTTTTACATGGGCGCAGGCACCAGCGGTCGTCTGGGTGTACTCGACGCTTCGGAGTGTCCGCCCACGTTTGGCGTGTCACCCGATCTGATTGTCGGGCTCATTGCCGGAGGCGAGACGGCGTTTATCAAGGCTGTCGAAGGTGCCGAAGACAGCGAGGAGCTTGGCGCGAGCGACCTGCGGGAGCGTGGACTCTCGGACAAGGATCTTGTCGTTGGCCTGGCGGCAAGCGGTCGTACTCCCTATGTGGTGGGCGGCCTTGTGTACGCCAAGGCAACTGGGTGCAAGACGATCGCAATTGCCTGCAACCAAGGGTCGAAGATCGGGGAGAGCGCAGATCTTGCCATTGAACCCGTGCCCGGTCCCGAGGTGCTGACCGGCTCAACGAGGCTCAAGGCGGGAACGGTTCAAAAGCTCATTCTCAACATGATTTCGACCGGTGCCATGGTCAAGATTGGCAAGGTATACCAAAACCTGATGGTCGATGTGCAGCAGACGAACGAGAAGTTGGTGGTTCGCGGGCAGAACATCGTGATGGAGGCGACCGGCTGCACGCGCGAGCGCGCTATTCAGGCGCTTGCAGATGCCGGCGGCCACGTAAAAACCGCTATTGTCTCGGTGCTGCTGGACTGCGATGCCGAGCAGGCTGCGGTAGCTCTGGAGCGAGCACGAGGCCATGTCCGTGCTGCGGTGAGTGGCCATGAGAAGAGCAATGCCGATGCCCAATAGGTGCGCGGCGTGAGCTGATATGACATCCAGACGAGATACCCAATACAAGGAGGAGTTATGACGAACAAAGAGCTGGCTCAAAAGCTGCTGGACCTTTTGGGCGGTAAAGACAACGTGTTGGCAAACGCGGCGTGCATGACGCGCCTGCGCGTGACCGTCAAAGACACGGGCAACGTCGACACGGAGGGTATTAAGGCACTCGACGGCGTGATGGGCCTGGTCGAGGACGACACGATGCAGATCGTGCTGGGTCCGGGCAAGGTGAATAAGGTGCTCGAGGAGTTCTCCAAGCTCACCGGCCTTTCGAAAGGCGTTGCTGACGAGAGCGTGGTTGACGCTGCGGCCACAAACAAGGCCGCGCAAAAGGCCAAGTACGAGTCCAAGCCGGTTCAGGCCTTCCTCAAGAAGATTTCCAATGTCTTCGTCGCCCTGCTTCCCGGCATCATTGCGGCTGGCCTCATTAACGGTATCTGCAACGTCATTAACGTCTCGACGGCAGGCGCGCTTGCAGGCGAGTGGTGGTACCAGGGCATTCGTTCCATGGGCTGGGCCCTGTTTGCCTATCTGCCCATCTTGGTGGGCTATAACGCGGCACGTGAGTTTGGTGGCTCCGCTGCGCTGGGCGGCATCGCCGGCATGATGTGTATCGCCAACAGCGCCATGCCCCTGCTTGCGCCTGGCGCGGCCGATCCTGCCACTGCCATTTTGCTGCCGCTCACCAGTGCGCAGTATAACCCTGCAGCGGGCGGCATGATCGCGGCTCTCATCGCTGGCGCATTTTTTGCCTGGATGGAGCGTCAGATTCGCAAGGTTATGCCCAACGCACTCGACACGTTCTTGTCCCCGCTGCTGGTGCTCATCATCGGCGCCTTTGCTCTGATGCTCGTCATCCAGCCGGTTGGCGCATGGCTGACGACTGCCATCTTTAGCGTTTTGACCTTTATCTTCGAGAAGCTGGGCGTCCTGGGCGGCTATATCCTGTCGGCAGGCTTCTTGCCGCTGGTTTCCGTCGGCCTGCATCAGGCGCTCACGCCGATCCACGCTATGCTCAACGATCCCGACGGCGCTACCAAGGGTATCAATTACCTGCTTCCCATCCTTATGATGGCTGGCGGTGGCCAGGTCGGTGCCGGTTTGGCGCTGTACTTTAAGACCAAGAACGCCAAGCTCAAGAAGTACGTCGCAGAGTCCATTCCCGTTGGAATCCTGGGTGTGGGCGAGCCTCTGATGTATGCCGTTACGCTGCCGCTCGTTCGTCCGTTTGTGACGGCCTGCCTGGGTGCCGGATTTGGCGGCGCGCTCGCGGCGCTGCTTCACATCGGCACGGTTTCTCAGGGCGTTTCCGGTCTGTTTGGCCTGCTGATCGTCGTTCCTGGCCAGCAGCTCGGCTACGTTGCCGCTATGTTGCTTGCCTATGCCGCCGGCTTTGTCCTGACGTGGTTCTTTGGCGTCGACGAGCAGAAGATCAACGAGTTCTTTGGCGAATAGCTTGATATCGCGAGCCGTGTTGCTCAGGGCTCGCGGCGCGCGGCAGATTTCTTGATGCTATGGTTGTGCCGGTGGGGCTAACTGCTCCGCCGGCCTTTTTTAAAGGAGCGTTGAAACGTGAAAACGGGTATTTCGATTTATCTTTCCAGCCCTCTGCAGGATATTGAGCGGACGATTGAACGTGGTGCCGCGGCGGGTGCGCGCTATGCGTTTACCTCGTTGCATATTCCCGAGGATGGGGGAGCGGCGTATACCGATAAGGTCCGTCATGTGCTGTCGCTGCTTTCTGCTCGCGGCATTGCGCTCATCGCCGATGTGGGGCCGCGCACGTGCGATTTGCTCGGGCTTGAGCGCATCGAGGACCTGCGCGATCTGGGGTTGGAATACCTTCGTTTGGACTATGGCTTTAGCGCCCAGCGGGTCGCGGAGCTGTCCGGTGTATTTCGCATTGTGGTCAATGCATCGACGGTGAGTTCTGATGAAATCGCATCGTGGCGTGAGGCCGGTGCCGATGTGACTCGTTTTGCCGCCTGCCACAATTTTTACCCCAAGCCTTATACCGGTTTAGCTCTGGAGGACATTGCTCGGGTGAATCTTCGTCTTGCGACGCTTGGATTCGAAATCATGGCTTTTGTGCCGGGTGATGCCAACGTTCGCGGGCCGGTATTCGAGGGACTGCCGACGGTCGAGGCGCAGCGCGGTCGCGCGTCAAAGGTTGCTCTCAATATGCTTGAGCTTGCACATGGCGCCGATTGCGACATTGTGTTGGTCGGCGACCCCGATCTTTCCGATGCGGGCTGGGCGCAGTTTGCTCAAGTTTCCGCCGGATACGTGGACCTGCAATGCGAGCTTGAGTCCGGTTATGCCTATGTGCGCGGGCAGATTCATCACGACCGGCCTGACTCGAGCGTCCTCATCTTTAGGTCTCAGGAGTCACGTACGACGCATAAGCCGGATTCCGTACCGACGGATGCCGGAGCCGGACTGTTTCGAAAGGCGGGGTCGATCGCTGTGAGCAATAGCGGCTATGGGCGCTACGAAGGCGAGCTTGAGATTGCGCGGGTCGATCTTCCCGGTGACGAGCGCATGAACGTTGCGGGCCATATCACGCCCGAGGCAATGGAGCTGCTGCCGTTCGTCAAACGCGGATTCGGGGTACGGTTCGTTTAGCGTGTGACCCGTGGGCTACAATTGGCCCATCATGCGAAGGCGCCTCGTGTGGCGTGTGCCTGCGTTGGCCGATCTATATTCGGAGGATTCCCATGACCGTACTGTTTGTTGAATATCCCAAGTGCTCGACCTGTAAGAAGGCCAAGGCATGGCTGGACGAACACGGGGTAGAGTATATCGACCGCGATATCGTTTTGGACAATCCCACGGCTGATGAGCTTGCGACCTGGATTGCTCGTTCGGGGCTGCCGGTGCGGCGCTTCTTTAATTCGTCGGGCATGAAATATCGAGAGCTGGGCCTGAAGGCGCGTCTGGATGCGGGCATGACGGATCGGGAGTGCTACGAGCTGCTGGCGACCGACGGCATGCTGGTCAAGCGTCCGCTGTTGGTGGGCGACGACTTTGCGATTCCCGGCTTTAGGGAAGCGGTTTGGACCGAGGCATTGCTGTAGCGGCTGCGGAAAGTGCGACCCGTTTTGAGTGCTCGGGGTGGGACGTGTTTTCCATCGGCGGGCTCGCTCGGCTCAATCCTCGAGCTGTGCCCATTCGTGCGGATCGTAGACCTTTACGTGCTTGTTGGGCTTGCCGCTCCAGTACTCCTCGTCCATAAAGGGCAGATATGCCTGAACACCGGGGCAGATAAAGGGAATCCGCTGCTGTTGCAGTCGCTCGCGCTGTCGCTGCTCCAGGTGCGCCTCGGATATGACAGTCGGCATACCGGACAGCTCGACGAGGCTTGCCTGGATTCGCTTAAGGTCGGGGAGTCCCGCGTGCCATGACATCCGCATGATCAAAAAGGATGCACGGCGGTATTTTGCCTGCATCACCGTGATGGCGGGGCGCAGAGTGGGATGGATTTTGTCCCGTTCGGGCCAAAGGTCAGCAGTGATCTCGAGGCCCAGGGTCTCCCATAGGTAATCAAGCTCTTCGTCCATGGCGCCTCGATATCTACGTGATCATTGATACTTCGATTGTGTTGCCTGGTGCTATCGTTTTCGCGGTAGAATCTGCCAACGGTTGACGGCTACCGCTCGCGGCGTTTTGCCCTTCGTGTGCAGCGGTCGACTTCACAGGTCCTTCACGTGTTGGCCGTATTTGACTGAATTTCAAAAAAGTCAAAATTGGGGCTTGCGTCACGGCCGGACTTCCCGTATATTTCTTTCTTGCGCAAAGGCACAGCCGAGCGCAGCGATGCAGTCATTGGGATGTCGTCTAATGGCAGGACAGCGGATTCTGGTTCCGTCAATGGGGGTTCGACTCCCTCCATCCCAGCCATTGCATTTGCTACATATGGCCCGTTCGTCTAGCGGTTTAGGACGCCGCCCTCTCAAGGCGGAGATCACCAGTTCGAATCTGGTACGGGCTACCAAAATTGAACGCCCGGGCCTCGTAAGAGACCCGGGTTTTGTGTATTGACCGATATTTAAGGCGCGCGTTGAGTCTGCCGCCCGGACCGAGGAGTTGTCATGGACCTGCCTATCAGCTTGGAAGACATCACGTATGCCGAGAACTATCTGGCGCAGGGCGACCTGGCTACGGCGACGCCGCTGCTTGAGCGTCTAGTGGAGCTCGCCGAGGAGTATATCGACGCTGAATGCAAGACGGAGGAGAAGCGCCAGTACTTTAGCTTCGACAGCAAGTTTGAGCGCCTGGCCTATCGCCGCGTGGAGAAGGATCCGCGCGAGCTGGTGCAGGTCGAGGTTCCCTTTGACCGCCTGTACTCCGACATGGCGTTTGCCTACATTCGCCAGCAGGATTATGTGAGTGCTCGCAATGCCCTGATGCAGGCCGTGCGTTGGGATCCCATGAACTGCAACTATCGCTTGGACTTGGCCGAGCTGTTCCGCGCGCTCGAGGACAAGCAGGAGTGGGCATCGCTCTCGTTCTCGGTGCTGGAGCGCGCGAGCGATGGTAAGTGCGCCGCACGCGCCTACACCAACTTGGGTCAGTACTTCTTGGAGCCCGAGACCGAGAACATTTCGGCTGCCGTGGGCTGCGCGCGTCTGGCGCTGCGCCTGGCGCCCAACGATGCGCATACGACGCGCCTGCTCAACAAGATCCATACCACCTATCCGGATGCCGCGGACGAGAGTGACGACCATGTGATGGGTGAGCTCGCCCTGCAGGGCGTGCCGACCTCGCCTTCGGCCGAGATCGCCATCTGTCTGATCATGTGTGCGACCGACGCTGCGAGTGACGGCGACAAGCAGGAAGCTACGCGCCTGACGGTCCGTGCCCGCGACCTGGTGGGCGAGGAGGCATGCGCGGCGATTATCAAGCTGGTGCGCGAGAGCGATGCCGAGCTCAATGCCGAGCGCAAGGCAAAGCGCGAGGCTGCGGGCTCAAACGCCGATGGTGCCAAGGAGGCCGGCGATGCCCAGTAAGCGCGAGCGCAAGCTCATTTCCAAGAATCGCTCGGCACATCACGAGTACTTTATCGATGAGACGTTTGAGTGCGGTATTGAGCTGAGCGGTACCGAGGTCAAGTCGATTCGCGAGCGCGCGTGCCAGATTACCGATACCTTTGCACTGATTCGTGGCGGGGAGTGCTGGCTCGTCGGCCTGCATATCCACCCTTATAGCCATGGTGGCGTGTGGAATCGCGATCCCGACCGTCGGCGCCGTCTGCTGCTGCACCGCAAGGAGATCGACTTTCTTGACGGCAAACTTCGCAACCGTGGTTATGCGCTGGTTCCGTTGGAGCTCTACTTTAATACCGACGGTCGCGTAAAACTGCTGCTGGGTCTGGGTCGCGGCAAGAAGCTCTACGACAAGCGCGAGGACATGGCCAAGCGTGATGTCCAACGCGAGATCGACCGCGCCCTCAAGGAACGCAACCGCTGACCGTCCTCCATAAGTTGCGGTGGAATACGGACTGTTTTGCCTGTTTGAAGGGCTATTCAGTCCCTATTTCACCGCAACTGCGGGCGTCTCATCTTTCTTACTGTTCTGACACATATGTCTCAAAGGCGGCGTCCGTTATGGGTGTCGCCTTTTTTGTGGGTACATACATCCATGAGGTTCCAATCCGAGTTAGGGGAGTGATCGTTATGGACAAAACTGCGTTCTTTACCATGCCGAGCGGCCTGTACGTGGTGAGCTCCGCGGCAGACGGGCTGCGTGCCGGCTGCGTTATCAACACAGCGGTGCAGGTGACGTCCATGCCGCCGCGTATTTCGGTTGCCGTGAACAAGGACAACGTCACCTCGGGCGTCATCGCATCGGCCAAAGCGTTCGCGCTGACCGTGATCGATCAGACCGCCGACATGCTCTACATCGGCAACTTTGGGTTCCGCACCAGCAGCGATTATGACAAGTTTGCCAAATACGAGACCCGCGAGACGGCTCTGGGCATGCCCTATGTGCCCGAGCACGCGACGGCCCTGTTTAGCTGCCGTTTGATCGACACTGTGGATGTGGGCACGCATCTACTGTTTATTGGCGAGGTCGAGGATGCCGAGCGCCTGAGCGACGAGACGCCGCTCACCTACGATTACTACCATAAGGTCCTGAAGGGCAAGACGCCTCCGAAGGCGTCCTCGTATCAAGGCTAGAAATGTTTTAAAAATACTTGCATTATATTATTGAGAATATATACTAATAAGTAAGTACACCAGCAGTCACGTTCGAGAGGAGAACATCATGGCTGAGGAGAAGAAGACGTATAAGTTCGTGTGCGTCGTTTGCGGTTACGAGGTTGAGGTCGACACGCCCGAGCTGCCCGAGGATTACGTGTGCCCGGTCTGCGGCGTCGGTCCCGATCAGTTTGAGCTCGTCGAGGAGTAGCTCGTCGGCACGCGGCTCACGGCAACACATAGCTCTGTCCAAGGGTCCCGGTCGGATATCCCGGCCGGGACCCTTTTCCTCCGCCCCCAAGGGATCACGGTTGCTGTTGGCCGATCCTGTCTGTTGTGAGATCGGCCGACCTTTTGTCTTAATCTGTAACGTCTAACGGCTCAAAACGGGTCTTCCTGTTACAGATCGAGACAAACCAAAACCGTCCGGAAGAAGATCTCAACCTGTAACATCTAACGGTGGAAATTGGGTCCACTTGTTACAGATTGAGACAAACGGAGCTGTCCCTCGGAATGATCTCGATCTGTAACATCTAGACATCAAAAGCGGGTCTAGATGTTACAGATCGAGACGTTTGCCTGGGTAGGTGCCCCGTCCCATTACATCCCCGTTAGCAACACGACATCGAGAATCGTCACGATGGCACCGATCCCTACGAGCAGCGCGTTGAGTGGGCGCGAGTTGGCGTATTTGCCCATGACGCGGGGTGAACTGGTGAGCCGTATGAGCACAAAGACCGTAATCGGCAGTTGAAGCGACAGCAGTGCCTGACTCCAGATGAGACCTTCAAAAGGATTTGGGACGACCAGGCATGCCGTCACTGCGCCGACGAAACAGGCCGCCACCCCGATCGAGGAATGTCGGTCGTGGATGTCGTATTCCTCGTCGAACATGCCCGCAGTGATGGTGCCTGCCGCCATGCCCGCCGTCACGCTACTCGAGAGGCCCGCGAACAGCAGCGCTACCGCAAAGATGGTCGAGCTCGCCGGGCCCAAGATGGGGGAGAGCGTGGCCGCTGCGACGGCGAGGTCATCTACGACCATGCCGTGCGCAAAGAAGGTCGTTGCGGCAAGGATGACCATGGCCGAGTTGATTGCCCAGCCCACGCCCATCGAAAAGAGCGTGTCGAAGAGCTCGTAGTGCAGACGTTCTTCGATAACTTGCTCGCCTTGGCCTTCGAAGTGCATGGATTGGATGACCTCGGAGTGCAGAAAAAGGTTGTGTGGCATAACGACCGCACCCAGGACACTCACGATAATCGTTGCCGAGTCGGCAGGCATGCTGGGGATGATCCAGCTTGCGGTTGCTTGCGGCCAGTCGACTTTGACCAGCGCGAGCTCTGCTAAAAACGAGAGTCCCACCACACCCACGAAGGCGATGATCCAGCGTTCGGCGCGCTTGTAGGAGCTCGTCATGAGCATCGCCATCGATACTGCCGCCACGATGACGCAGCCCGCGCGCACGGGCAGCCCAAAGAGCATTTGAAGGGCAATCGCGCCGCCCAGGACTTCGGCCATGGCGGTGGCGATGGTCGCGAGATAGGCGCTGGCGAGCACCGTACGCCCGACGAAGCGGGGGAGGTAACGTGTCGTGGCCTCGGCAAGGCAGGCGCCCGTGGCGATACCCAGGTGCGCCGCGTTGTGCTGCAGCACGATGAGCATAATCGTGGACAGCGTGACGATCCACAGCAGCGCGTAGCCAAACTGCGAGCCCGCGGCCATATTGGAGGCCCAGTTGCCCGGGTCGATAAAGCCGACGGTCACGAGCAGCCCGGGGCCGATATGCCGCGCAATGTCTAGGCCTCCGTGACCACCGGTGCGCCGGGAACCAAAGTGTTGTTTGAGATGGTTGAGCATGGTGCGCTCCTGTGTATGGGCGGCGCGACGTCGCATCTGGGCCGTGCGGCGCCACGCGTCGGTTTTGGGTTGGGGCTACTTGTGTGCTTTGCCCTGATTGGCCACGGCGTCGATCTTGGCGGCGATGGTCGCCGGGTCGCCGATGTAGCGCTTGTCGAGGACGTTGAAATCGGTGTCGAAGGTGTAGACGAGCGGCACGCCGGTGGGGATGTTGACCTTGAGGATCTCCTCGGGCGTGAGGTGCTCGAGCTTCATGACGAGTGAGCGCAGGGAGTTGCCGTGTGCGGCGATGAGTACGCGCTTGCCGGCGAGCATCTGGGGGCGAATCTCGTCTTCGAAATAGGGCCAGGCGCGGGCGATCGTGCCCTTGAGGCACTCGGTATAGGGCAGCTGATCGGGCGCGACGTCGCGGTATTGCTCCTGGGTGTGGGGGTCGCGCGCGTCGTCCGGCTCGAGTGCCGGCGGGCAGACATCGAAGGAGCGGCGCCAGATGAGCACCTGCTCGTCGCCGTGCTCCGCTGCGGCATCGGCCTTGTTGAGACCCTGCAACGCTCCGTAGTGGCGCTCGTTGAGCTTCCAGGATTTGATGACGGGCAACCACTCGCGATCCATTTGGCCGAGCACGATGTCGAGGGTGTGAATTGCGCGCTTGAGACGCGAGGTGTAGCAGACGTCGAAGTCGAAGCCCACTTCTTTGAGGGCTCGACCGCCTGCTGCGGCTTCTTCGCGGCCCGTGTCGGTGAGTTCTACGTCGGTCCAGCCGGTGAACAGGTTGAGTTTGTTCCACTCGGACTCTCCGTGACGGATAAGGACGAGTTGCATCGTCTGCTGGTCTGCTTGGTGCGCCATAGGGGCCTCCTTGATCTGGCACGGTGTGCGTGCCGTTTGCTTGACGCCGCAAAGGATACCCGTTTTAAGCTTAAAAGTTAACCAAGACTAACAAAATTGTTCTATTTGAATGGGATGGTGAAGGGGGGCTGCCGAAATGTCTCGATCTGTAACAACTAGGGATGGAAATTGGGCCTAGGTGTTACAGATCGAGACAAACTAAAACCGTCCCGCAGAAAATCTCAATCTGTAACATCTAGGCGCCAAAATTGGGTCTTCCTGTTACAGATTGAGATGTTTGAAGCGGTGAGCTTACAGGCCGAACTTGGGCGTCTTGTTGCCGCCCTTGAGGCCTGCTGTGTCGAGCCCCATCATGCAAAAGTCCGCATGGCCCTTGTTTCCAGAATGATTCAAAGGGGCCAGATGCATATGTGCCGGCTGTCCCTGCACTAAAACGTGTACGTCAGCCTCCAAAGATGTCAAATTTCGACATGTTTGGGGGCTGACGTACATGTTTGATAGCAAGACGTTGATGGTCGGTGTGCGTTACGCGATTGTTTCGAAACGGGTGGGAAACACAACGGGCCGGCGATGCTCCTACTATGCCTATTCAACTGACTGTCTAAATATCTAGGGGAGGATCGCGATGCAGGCAGATTCCGCTCAGCAGCAGGGCCTTTATCGCCCCGAATTCGACCACGATGCATGTGGCATCGGCGCGCTTGCCGATATCAACGGTGAGCGCCATCACCAGATTCTGGACGACGCGCTGTCCATTCTGGTCAACTTGGAGCACCGCGGCGGCACGGGACTCGAGAAGAACACCGGCGACGGTGCCGGTATCCTGTTCCAGGTTCCGCATCACTTTTTCCGCAAAGAGGCCCAAAAGTGCGGCCAGATTCTGCCGGCAGAGGGCGACTATGGCGTGGCCATGCTGTTCTTCCCGCAGGACGACAAGGGCGTAGAGGATGCCCGTCGCGTGTTTGAGGAGGGCTGCGCCGAGGCCGGCGTGCCACTGCTCTTTTGGCGCGAGGTGCCGGTCGACCCGCACGACCTGGGCGAGACGGCGCGTGCCTGCATGCCCACCATCCTGCAGGCCTTCCTGGGCCGCCCCGACGACACGCCCGCCGGCGATGCCTTCGAGCGTCGCCTGTACGTGTGCCGCCGCACCATCGAAAAGAAGGCCGATGCCGAGTTCGCCCTGCGCGACAAGATCTTCTACGTGTGCTCCATGAGCTCGCGCACCATCGTGTACAAGGGCATGCTGGTCGCCACGCAGATGCGCCGCTTCTTCATCGACCTCAACGACGCCGCCGTCAAAACGGCCGTGGCGCTCGTCCACTCGCGCTACTCCACCAACACCACGCCCAGCTGGGAGCGTGCGCACCCCAACCGCTTTATCATTCACAACGGCGAGATCAATACCCTCAAGGGCAACGTCAACTGGATTCGCGCCCGCGAACCCAACCTGTACAGCCCCGTGCTGCAGCACGATCTTGAGCGCGTGATGCCCATCATCAACCGCGAGGGTTCCGACTCCGCGATTCTGGACAACGTGCTCGAATTCTTGGTCATGAACGGTCGCCCGCTCACGCGTGCCGCGTCCATGTTGCTGCCCGAGCCGTGGGACCACAACGACAGCCTGAGCGAGGAGCGCCGCGCCTACGACGCTTACCAGTCCATGCTCATGGAGCCCTGGGACGGCCCGGCGGCCATCGCCTTTACCGACGGTCGCACACTGGGCGCCGCCCTCGACCGCAACGGCTTGCGCCCCGCCCGCTACTACGTGACGCGCGATGGCCGCTTTATGCTGGCAAGCGAAGTGGGCACCATCGAGGTACGCCCCGAGAACATCCTGACGAGCGGCTGCCTGGGACCGGGCCAGATGCTCGAGGTCGATTTTGCCCGCGGCCGCGTGATCTACAACGACGAGCTGCGCGCCCGCTATGCCAAGGAGAAGCCCTACCGCGACTGGATTGCCGAGGAGACGCTGACCGTCGACGCGCTCGATGAGCCCGCCGCGCCCGCGCCCGCCGAGGATGCCGAGGTGCCCGCTGCCGTGCGCATGGCCAAGCTCGGCTATCACTGGGATGATGTTGACGAGGTCGTGCGCCCCATGGCCCAGCAGGGCAAGGCCCCGCTCGCCTCGATGGGTATCGATGCGCCGTTGGCCTGCCTGTCCAAGAAGACGCGTTCGTTCTTTGACTACTTCTATCAGCTGTTCGCCCAGGTCACGAATCCTCCGATCGATGCCCTGCGCGAGCATATGGTAACTTCGACTACGCTCTACCTGGGCAACCACGGCAACCTGCTCGAGGATTCCCGCACGGCCTGCCAGCTGGTGCGTCTGGAGTGCCCGCTGCTGAGCGAGGAGGAGTTCGACCGCATTTGTGCCATCGACCGTGTTGGCTTTAAGACCCGCCGTTTCCGTGCCGTGTACCGCCGCGATGCCGGCGAGGGCGCGCTGCAGGCTGCGCTCAAGCAGCTTGCCGAGGACGTCGAGGCCGCGGTTCGCGACGGCGCGAACATTGTGGTGCTGAGCGATCGCGCCGGAGCGGGCGAGGTGCCCGTGCCGTCGCTGCTTGCCGTGGGCTGCGTGCACAACCACCTGATCCGTGCCGGCGTGCGTACCTTTGCCGATATCGTGGTGGAGTGCGGCGACGCCGTGTCTCCGCACGACTTTGCGGCACTGGTGGGCTACTCCGCGAGCGGCATCTATCCGTACAACGCACATGCGTGCATCCGCGATCTGGCGGCACACGGCGACCTGGACGTGACGGCCGGGCAGGGCATCGCCAACTACAACAAGGCCGCGACGGCGGGTATCGTCTCCATCATGTCCAAGATGGGCATCTCCACGGTGCAGAGCTACCATTCGGCGCAGATCTTCGAGGCCGTGGGCTTTACGCCGGAGTTCGTCAACGCGTACTTCGCCGGCACGGTGAGCCGTGTGGGCGGTATGGATGTCGAGGACGTTGAGCGCGAGCAAAACGAGCGCTACGACGCTGCGCTCGCTATCCTTAAGAGCCCGGCTCCCGATCAGCTGCCTACGCTGGGCTTGACCAAGTGGCGCCCGCTCGGCGGCGAGGAACACCTAATTGACCCCCAGACCGTCTACCTGCTGCAGACCGCCTGCCGTGAGGACAGCTACGGCACCTTTAAGGAGTACAGCGCCCGTCTGCACCGCACCGGCCGTGCCGTGCGCCTGCGCGACTTGCTCGACTTTAATGCCAGCGGCCGCACGCCGGTTTCGCTCGACGAGGTGGAGCCCGCGCTCAACATCGTCCGCCGCTTTAACACCGGCGCCATGTCGTATGGTTCCATCAGCAAAGAGGCACACGAGTGCATGGCCATCGCCATGAACCGCCTGCACGGCCGTTCCAACTCCGGCGAGGGCGGTGAGGATCCGCGTCGCGAGACCCCGCTGGCTAACGGTGATTCCAAGAACTCCGCGATCAAGCAGGTGGCAAGTGCGCGCTTTGGCGTGACGAGCCGCTACCTGTGCAGCGCCTTCGAGATTCAGATCAAGATGGCCCAGGGCGCCAAGCCCGGCGAGGGTGGCCACCTGCCTGGCAAGAAGGTCTACCCCTGGATTGCCGAGGTCCGTCAGTCCACGCCCGGGATCGGCCTGATCTCGCCTCCGCCGCATCACGACATCTACTCCATCGAAGACCTGGCCGAGCTCATCTTTGACCTTAAGAACGCCAACCCCGGCGCACGCGTGTCGGTCAAGCTGGTCAGCGAGGCCGGCGTCGGTACCATCGCCACCGGTGTGGCCAAGGGCGCTGCCGACAAGATCTTGATCAGCGGCCACAATGGCGGCTCGGGTGCCGCTGCTCGCGATTCGATCTGGCACGCCGGTCTGCCGCTGGAGCTTGGCCTTGCCGAGGCCCAGCAGACGCTGCTGCAAAACGGCCTGCGCTCGCGCGTGGTGCTCGAGGCCGACGGTAAGCTCATGGACGGCACCGATGTTGCCGTCGCCTGCCTGCTGGGCGCCGAGGAGTTTGGCTTTGCGACCATGCCGCTCATCTCGATGGGCTGCCTCATGCAGCGCGACTGCCAGCAGGATACCTGCCCCGCCGGCATCGCCACGCAAAACTGCCGCTTGCGTCGCGGCTTCCGCGGCAAGCCCGAGCACGTCGAGCACTTTATGCTCTTTGTTGCCGAGCAACTGCGCGAGGTCATGGCGAGCCTGGGCTTCCGCACCGTCGACGAGATGATCGGCCATCCCGAGTGCTTGCGCCAGATCGAGGTCCCGGGCAACCGCAAGGCTAACCTGCTCGATCTGACGCCCGTGCTGGCAAGCGCGACCTGCGAGTTCGGTGCCCACATCCCGGGTGCCGACGGCCGTCACTTCCTGCCCCAGATGGCCGCGGACAGCGAGCTCGACAAGACGCTCGACTCCACGCTGTTTGTGCCCTACACGGCCGACGCCCGCGCACATCTGCGTCCGATTCGCTTCCGCGCCGATATCGCCAACGTCAACCGTTGCGTGGGCACCATCCTGGGCAACGCGGTGACCAAGGCGCATCCCGAGGGCTTGCCCGCCGGCTCCATCACCATCGATTGCGATGGTTCGGCCGGTCAGAGCTTTGGCGCCTTCCTGCCGCGCGGCATTACGCTCAACGTGTGCGGCGACGCCAACGATTACTTTGGCAAGGGCCTTTCGGGCGGCGAGGTGTCGGTGCGCCCCAACCCGCATGCGACCTACAAGTTCGACGAGAACATCATCGTGGGCAACGTTGCGTTCTTTGGCGCTACGAGCGGCCGCGGCTTCATTAACGGTCTGGCGGGCCAGCGCTTTGGCGTACGCAACTCCGGTGCCACCGTGGTGGTCGAGGGCTGCGGCAACCATGGCTGCGAGTACATGACGGGCGGTCTGGCGCTCATCTTGGGCGAGGTCGGACAGAACTTCGCTGCTGGCATGACGGGCGGCGTGGCTTATGTCTTTGACCAGTACGGCACGCTCGATGCCCGCGTGAACCACGAGAGCGTTGAGCTCAAGGCCCCGACTGCCGGCGAGCTGGAGCAGGTCCGTGCGCTCATCCAGGAGCACGTGGACGCGACGCAGAGCCCGCGCGGCATCAAGCTGCTCTACAGCTTTGAGACGATGAGCAAGCACTTTGTGAAGGTCATTCCGACCGAGTACGAGCGTGTGCTGGCGATTGTCGCCGCCGCCGAGGCCGTCGGCAAGACGCATGCGCAGGCCGAGGAGCTGGCGTTTGACATTGTGACCGGTCGCGCCGACGCTGCCGATGTCGCTCGCTTTGATGTGGCGGGTGGTGTCGCTGGCGCTGTGCCCGCCGCCAGCTCTGTTGCTTCGACCAAGAAGGAGGCGTAAGTGCCATGGGTAAGCCCGGTGCTTTTCTTGATATCGATCGCGTGACCCATGAGCTGCGCCCCGTGGAGGAGCGCAGCCGTGATTTCGATCCGCTGTACGTGGAGCTCGATGACGACGCACGTCGCGCCCAGGCGAGCCGCTGCATGATGTGCGGCGCGGCGTTTTGCCAGATGGGCGCGAGCTTTGGCAAGGCGCGCCCGAGCGGCTGCCCGCTGCACAACTTGATTCCCGAGTGGAACGAGCTGGTGTACCGCGGCCGCTGGGATGAGGCTGCCGAGCGCCTGTCGCTCACCTCGCCCATGCCTGAGTTCACGAGCCGCGTGTGCCCGGCGCTGTGCGAGGCCGCGTGCAACCTGGGCTCGGTCGACGGTCAGCCCACGACGATTCACGATAACGAGCGTGCGATCAGCGACCATGAATGGGCAAACGGCGGCCCGCGCCGCTTTGAGCCGGCAGGGGAGGATGCGCCCACGGTCGCCGTGGTTGGTTCTGGACCGGCTGGTCTGGTGGCTGCATGGGAGCTTGCGCGTCGCGGCGCCCGCGTGACGGTGTTTGAGCGCGACGACCGCCCGGGCGGTCTGCTCATGTACGGCATTCCCAACATGAAGCTCGAGAAGTCTGTGGTCGAGCGTCGCGTGGCGCTCATGCGCGAGCTGGGTATTGTGTTCGAGCTGGGCGCCGACGTGAGCGATCCCAAGGTTACCGCCAGGCTCGACGACTTTGACGCCGTCGTGGTGGCTGCCGGCGCCCGTGCTCCGCGTGGGCTTTCGGCTGCGAACATTGATGCCCCGGGCGTGGTGTATGCCGTGGACTACCTGACGGCTTCGACCGTCTCGGTGCTCGATGGCGGTGAGCCTGCTATTGACGCGCGCGGCCTGGACGTCGTGGTCATTGGCGGTGGCGATACCGGCAACGACTGCGTGGGTACCGCGGTGCGTCAGGGCGCGCGCAGCGTGCGCCAGTTTGAGTTCTTGCCGGCTGCGCCCGATAAGCGCGCGGCAGGCAACCCCTGGCCGCAGTGGCCCAACGTTAAGAAGACCGATTACGGCCAGCAGGAGGCTATCGCTGCAATGGGTGGCGAGATGCGTACCTGGGCCGTGGATACACTCGAGGTGCTGCTGGACAAGAAGGGCGCGGCCGCGGGCCTGCGCGTGGTCGATCTGGACTGGTCGGCGGGAAAGCCCGAGCGCATCGCGGGCTCCGAGCACGAGGTGCCGGCGCAGCTGGTGCTCATCGCCTGTGGCTTTACGGGTCCGGAGCACAGCGTGTTCGATGCAGTGAGCGTGCCTGTTGCCACCGCTGGTCGTCCGCTGCCGGTGATGGCTGCCGAGGGCTCGCATCTCGCGGCTCGCACGGAGGGCGTTGCTGCGGATGCCGCGCCGGTGTATGTGGCGGGTGATGCCCGCAACGGCAGCTCGCTCGTGGTGAGTGCCATGGCCGATGCCCTGGCCTGCGCAGCCGAAGTCGCCGAGGCGCTGGAGCTGTAAAGTAGTCACGGAGATACTCAACAATCGAATCGGCAAGGGCTGTCCCTAACTGCCGGCACAAAAGGAACGTCCCTAAGTGCCGACAGTTAGGGACGTTCCTTTTGTGCCGGCATTCGGGGACGCTCCTTGCGGATTTGCGAGCAGTTTGCTCGTTTGTCGACGTGCGGGTGTTCATTTGTCGACTTCTTGGGCTGTGGTCACCTGTTGTTTCTGTGGTGGCTGCGGGCATCTGGCTCAAAAGGGCGGGTTGGCCGTCGATGTTTACCTGCGGTTTTGTTGCGGCGCGCATTTTCGGTCAAGCTTTTCGTCAAGTGTTTGGTCAGCATCTGGTTTGCAGCCGGAGGCCTATTTTGCCCGCGCTGGTCGTGGCTGCCAGCCCTCCTCGTAAGCTCAAATTGAGGTCCATCAGTTTGAGGAGGATGCCATGACTGACCACGCTTTTGACCGAGCAGAGCTGGCTGAAGCCGTCGGCAACGATATTGCCGACATGGCTCACTTTTGGATGCTGCGGAAGTTTCAATTCCTGGAGCCGGCGCGCGAACAGTTCGAGGTCATTGTCGACCCGTGGCTCAGCTATTGCGAGGGGCCTTCTCAAAACGAAATCATGGCCTACAACATGGCGTTTACCGATTGGCTGCTCTTCGAGCGCCCCTATCGCCATGGCAAAACGCTGCTCGAGCTATATGTTGACGAGCCGCCGGCATCGCTTTCGCCTGCCTCGCTCAAGCGGCTCGAGCAGGTACGCGACACGCAGTATTTCTCGCGCTTTGGCATTTTGGACAAGAATCCTGCGTCCGGCATGGTCGTGCTGAAGGACACACGCACCGATCATCGCTTTGATGTCTACGACCCGCATATCGTGCGGAAGGAGCATTGGAACGACGGCGCGATTGCGGTGCGCCTCGCCTGCGTCGACGATGTCTGGCTTACGGCGGGACAGCTCTACCTGTATGACATCGCGCGCCTGAACGACACGGCGGTCGACGGGCCGGGTGCGGTGCATCCCGAGGACCTGCAGGACGGCTTTGACACCTCGTGCATCAGCTTCTTCTTGCGTCTGGTCCGCGACATCATGGGCGCCCAGGGGCGTTACGTAAAGTCGCTCAATATTTACGAGCAAGAATGGGAGTAGGGGATGGGCGGTTGTCGCCTGCCTCGCCTTCTGCCTTTATGTCTCGATCTGTAACGTTTGGGGACAAAAAACCGGTCTACCTGTTACGGATCGAGACGAATGCTTGGGCGCCGCTGGTTTGTCTCAATCTGTAACGTTTAGGGGTCTGGAGAACGGTTTACTGTTACAGATCAAGACATTTGTCGGCGGAGGCAACGGTGACGATGGTTCATTTGTCCGATGTGGTGGTGATGGAAGTGTCTAATACCGTTTTCAAGCACAAGCATACGACTCGCAACACGTTGGCGCGGAATAGGATGCTCGCGCGACTCACGGAGGCGACCGAGCAAGGTGCGCTGCTCGCAACGCATGACAATGCCGAGCTCATGTGGCTACGGCGTCATGTGGGAACCGATGATATTGCGGAGCCCGAGCCGTATTTGTTCTGCTTTCAACATGATTGGGGTGTACTGACGCCGGCGGAGCGAGCGCTGCGTACCATCAAAGGGCTTGCAGAGTTTCATCCCGATTGGGCGTTTTGGGGTTATGACGCGGCACTTTTGTGGGGTCTGGAGGTGCCGAATGATCTGCTTGGGCCACGATATCTTGTTAAGACAGGTTGCTCGGTGCCGCTGAGTGCAGGATGTCGGCTGTTGCGTCCGCAGGCGGCGGGCGCACTTGAACAAGTCGACGGCGTGCAGGCGACGTCGTTTTGGCGCACGGTGGAGGATTGCTTGCTGCGTGCGCCGTTCTCCTACGGGTTGGCGATTGCCGATTCTGCATTGAGGGCAAGGGGCGTATCGCGCGATGACCTGTGCGAGTGTCTCCGCTCCGATTGCGAGGGCAGGCGCGGGTATCGCAGGGCGCAAGTGATTGCGTCATATGCGGACGGCTTGTCCGAAAACGGCGGCGAGTCTCGCTTTCGGGCGTTCTTTATTGCATACGGTTTTCCGGTGCCAGAGTTGCAGGTGGAGTTTCGCGACCCGCTTGATCAGAGCCAAGTGTTTCGCGTCGACTATTTTTGGCGGCTCGAGGACGGGACATGTGTCATCGGCGAGCTCGACGGAAAGGGGAAGTACACCTTGCAGAACAGCGAGGGTCGGGAGTCGGTTGACCCATTCGTGGCAGAGCGTCAGCGGGAATCTCATCTGACAATGCTCGGGCATAAGGTGCTTCGGTTTACGTTTAACGAACTCAAAGGCCCGGGGAAGCTAGTCGAGAAAATGAGGCTGGCGGGTATTCCTCGGCAGGTTGAATTGGCTGAGGAGTGGAGATGCCAGTGGTATGGGCGCTGAGAGGTTTTGTCTCGATCTGTAACGTTTAGAGGTTGTTTGAGCTCGTAATTGTTACAGATCGAGACAAGCCGGTGAAACGTCGACCGAATGTCTCGATCTGTAACATCAGGGGGCCCAATAACCCTGTACCTGTTATAGATCGAGAGATTTCCCTAGTGCCGCTGGGATGGGACTGCAACGTATTCCGTCCCCCACATCCTCTCTTCCTTCCGTTAACCGATGCGTCTGCAGCAATCCAGCGGGACTAGGTGATAATGGACAAATGTTCAAGTTAATCGTGAGGGAGGAGCTCGATATGGCATCTGCCGATCGTTCTACGTTGTTTATCAATGCGACCATTCTGGATGGTTCGGAACATATGGAGCCGCAACCCGATATGGCCGTGACTGTTGAGCGCGGCGTCATCACCTGGATGGGGCCGAGTGCTGTGGCACAGGCGCCTGCAGGTGCCGAGGTTATCGACCTGGGTGGTGCGTATCTCATGCCCGGTCTCATCAATATGCACGTGCACCTGTGCGGTTCGGGCAAGCCTGTCTCGGCCGGCGATGCGGGAGCGCTGATGAAGAAACTCGATAATCCCGTGGGCCGTGCCATCGTCCGCCGCATCCTCAAGGGCAGTGCCCAGCAGCAGCTGGCAAGCGGCGTGACCACGGTGCGCGGCGCGGGCGACCCGTTGTTTGCCGACATTGCCGTGCGCGACGCTATCGACGCCGGCAAGTATCAGGGTCCGCGCCTGGTAGCGCCGGGAACGGGCGTCACGGTGCCGGGCGGCCATGGCGCGGGCTTGTTCGCCCAGGTGGCCAACAGCCCCGTCGAGGCAGCCGAGCAGGTGCGCGATCTGTATGCGCGCGGTGCCGATGTCATTAAGCTGTTCGTAACGGGCGGTGTGTTCGATGCGACCGAGGTGGGCGAGCCGGGCGTGCTGCGTATGCCGGTGGAGGTTGCCGCGGCGGCGTGCAAGGCGGCGCACGAGGTGGGTCTGCCGGTTATGGCTCATGTCGAGAGCACCGAGGGCGTGAAGGCCGCGCTTGAGGCCGGGGTCGACACGATCGAGCACGGTGCCCCGATGACGCCCGAGATCCTGGAGCTGTATCGCGGCGCCGCGGGCACACAGCTCGAGGGACGCGCGCCGAGCGTGACCTGCACGATCAGCCCGGCGCTGCCGTTTGTATTGCTCGACCCGGAAAAGACCCATTCGACCGATACACAAAAGAAGAACGGCGACATCGTGTGCTCGGGCATCATCGAGAGCGCCCGTGCCGCACTGGAAGCTGGCATTAAGGTGGGCCTGGGCACGGACTCAAGCTGCCCGTTCGTGACGCAGTACGACATGTGGCGTGAGGTTGCCTATTTTGCCAAGTATGTCGGTGTGAGCAACGCCTTCGCGCTGCATACGGCTACGCAAGTCAACGCCGAGCTGCTGGGGCTGGGCGGCGAGACCGGTACGATCGAGTGCGGCAAGGCCGCCGATATCCTGGTGACGCGCAAGAATCCGCTCGATGACCTGTGCGCTCTGCGTGAGCCGACGCATGTGATGTGTCGCGGTGATCTGGTACGCAAGCTCAAGGTGAAGCGTATTCCCGAGGTGGACGCCGAGCTCGACGCGATTATGGCCATGCCTGCCGAAGCGCTGGCTGAGGAGCTGGCCCGCGACGGTGTGGCGTAGATGTGACAAAGGGGCAGCTCCGTTGCCGCATGCAAAAAGCCGAGGTCTCAACACGAGGCCTCGGCTTTTTTATCGAACAAATACTTAAGATTTGGGACAAACAAACCTGATTAATTTGTCCCGCGTGCGGGCGCTAGGAGCGGGTTTCCATCTTGGCGTGGCACTTGGGGCAGGTGACGCGGATCTTGCCTTTGCCCTTGGGGACGGAGAGCATCTGGCCGCAGTTGGGGCACTTGAGGTATGCCGTGGTCTTGCGACCCTTCCACATCTTCTTGGCCGTGCGCTTGGCACGCTCAAAGTCTTCCTTGCTGGTACCGGCCGTGCGCGAGGCGTTGGCAGCCGCGGCGCCGCTACCCAAGCTCGCTACGAACTTGCCCAGGCCGGGGACGTTAGCGGTCGCGGCGACAAAGGCCGCGTTTTCCTTGCGACGTGCGTCGATGTTTTTGGACAGGCCGCGCAGCACGCCAATCACGATTACGGCGATGGCAATCCAGCTGAGCCACTGGATATGGGCTATCGATCCGATCATCGCGATGACGATGCCGACAAAGCCCATCACGATGGTGAGCTCATCGGCGCCATTGCGGCCCTTCATAAAGTCATTCATGCAAATTGCCTTTCGTTCGATATGCTGCACGCCTTTATACCCGATTTAGAGCAAGGGGGACAGGTCAATCTGCACCAAGGTGGTGCAAACATACCTGTCCCCGATACACCAAGATGGTGCAAAGCAGTCTGTCCCCAATGCCCCAATTACTTGGAGAGCTTGTCGACGACGCGTTCGATCTCGGCGAGTTTGGCGGCTTTGAGGTCTTCGTCGCCCGATTCGATTGCCGAAGTCACGCAGCCCTCGATATGTGCCTTGAGCACGTCGGCGTTGATGCGCGCAATGAGCGCCTGCGTTGCCATGAGCTGCGTGGAGATATCGACGCAATAACGGTCCTCATCGACCATCCGCAAGATGCCGTCGATCTGACCGCGTGCCGTTTTGAGCATGCGGGTCACCGATTTATGGTCTGCCATCATGGCGGGTCCTCGTTTCTGGTCGGGGGAGGTACGTGTGGGTCGTTACGCGGCGGTTACCGAAAGGGCGTGGAACTTCTCGCCCGCGGCCTCGACAGCGGCGGCGAGCTGCTCGGCGGTCACGGTGTCGGCGCATTCCACCTGGACGGTCTGAGTCTCGTGATCGGCGTCGGCGTCGGTCACGCCGGCCACGTTGAGCAACGCCGTCTCGACGGTGGCGTCGCAGTGGCCGCACATGAGGCCGGAAGTCTTGATTGTGTATCGCATGGGTATTCCTCTCTGTTGTGTCGGCTTTCCCAGGCACCCGACCTTGACCTTCAAGCCGTCGCTCGCGTACCAAAGTGCGCGTCGCTCCTCTTTCAGGTCAATCTCTGGCACCTGGAAAACCCGTTCTAAATGGACGTAATGGTGAGCCTATTTTGCCACTTTAGGCTTAAAGGTTCGTAGGCGCAGAGCATTGCTTACGACGCACACGCTCGACAGGCTCATGGCCGCGGCGCCGAACATCGGCGAGAGCTGCCAACCGGTGAGGGGGAAGAACACGCCTGCCGCCAGCGGAATGCCGATGCCGTTGTAGAACAGCGCCCAGAACAGGTCCTGCTTGATGTTGCGGATCGTGGCGCGCGACAGCTCGATGGCGCGCGCAACATCCATGAGGTCGCTGCGCATGAGCACCACATCTGCCCCTTCTTTGGCGATGTCGGCGCCGGTGCCGATCGCAAGGCCCACGTCGGCGCGCGCCAGGGCGGGGGAGTCGTTGATGCCGTCGCCCACCATGGCGACCTTGCCGCCCGCATCCTGCAGTTCGCGCACGTGGCGTTCCTTGTCGGCGGGGAGGACGTCGGCGATGACCTGTTCGCTGGTGAGTCCCACGCGGCGGGCGATAGCCTCGGCCGTCACGCGGTTGTCGCCGGTGAGCATGCGCACGTCGACGCCGAGCTTGCGGAGCGCGGCGATGGCCCCGGCGCTCGTCTCTTTGACCTCGTCAGCCACGGCGATGGTGCCGACAAACTCGCCGTTCTTGGCAAAGAACAGCGGTGTTTTGCCCTCGGCGGCAAATTGCTCGGTAAGACCCGCGGGCACGGTAACGCCCAACTCGTTCATCAGGCGTACGTTGCCGGCGGCGATGACATTCTGCCCCTCGCGCGCCGTTACGCCACGACCGGGCACGGCGGCAAAGTCCTCGACCATGCGCGCGACAATTCCGCGTGCCTCGCACTCGGCCATGATCGCCTCGGCCAGCGGGTGCTCGCTCGAGCGCTCCAGCGCGGCGGCCAGCTTGAGCAGCGCCTTTTCGCTCATGGCGCGCGAGCCGTCAGCACGCGTGGCTACCACGATATCGGTCACGGCAGGCTTGCCGCGGGTGACCGTGCCCGTCTTATCGAGCACCACCGTGCCCACGCTGCGCAGATTCTCCAGCGCTTCGGCGCTCTTAAACAGAATGCCCATCTCGGCGCCCTTGCCGGTGCCCACCATAATGGCGACGGGCGTGGCTAGGCCGAGTGCACACGGACAGCTGATCACCAGCACAGCGACGGCGGAGGTGAGCGCTTCGTTGACGCTTCCGGTCAGTGTCATCCACGCCAAGAAGGTCACGGCCGAGATCACGAACACCACGGGCACGAACACGCCGGCGACCTTGTCGGCCATGCGGGCGATGGGCGCCTTGGTGGCGTTGGCGTCCTCGACAAGCTTGATGATCTTGGCGAGCGATGTCTCGGCACCCACACGCGTGGCGCGGAAGGTAAACGAGCCGGTGCGGTTGACGGTGGCGGCGTTGACGGTGTCACCGGCGGTCTTTTCCACGGGGATGGACTCGCCGGTCAGCGCGCTCTCGTCCACGGCCGAGCTGCCCTCGAGCACCACGCCATCGACGGGGATGGACTCGCCGGGGCGTACGCGCAGGATCTGGCCGGGAAGGATGCTGTCGACGTCGACGGTGGTCTCGCTGCCGTCCTCTGCCACGACGGTCGCGGTCTTGGGCGCCAGGTCGATCAGCGCCTCGATAGCGCCGCCGGTTTTGGACTTGCTGCGCGTCTCGAGGTATTTGCCCACGGTGACGAGCGACAGGATCGTGCCTGCGCTCTCAAAATACAGATTGTCCATGCCCGTCATCATGGCCTCGTGGACCTGACCCGCGGCTAACTGGTCGGCCATGATGAACATGGCGTAGAGCGACCAGGCGATGGAGGCGGTGGCGCCCACGGCGATGAGGGCGTCCATGGTGGGCGCGCCGTGCGCGAGCGATTTAAACCCGTTGATAAAGTACGCGTCGTTGACATAGACGATGGGGATGAGCAGGACGAGCTCGGTGAGGGCGAGCGTCATGCTGTGGGTATGGTCGGTGAAGACGCCGGGCAGCGGCCAGCCAAGCATGTGCCCCATGCCTATGTAGAACAGTGGGATGAGGAATACGATTGAGACGATGAGACGAGTGCGCATGGCAGAGGCGGCGGCCTCCAGTTTTTTGGTGGGCGACTCCATATGGGCGGCGCCGGACCTGGCTTGCGTACTGCCGCTTTGGGCGGCGTCGGTGCCCGTGCTGACGGGTGAGGCCGAGTAGCCAGCGCGATCGACGGCGGTGCAGATGTCGTCGGGAGTGACCTGCGCGGGGTCATAGTCGACCATCATGGAGCCGGCGAGCAGATTGACCGCGACGCTCTCGACGCCGTCGAGCTTGCTCACGGCGCGGTCTACGTGCGCCTGGCAAGCGGCACACGTCATGCCGCCCACATCGAATTTATCTTGAGCCATGGCTTCTCCTTTCTGTGACGTAGTGTCGGAAATGTTAACCAACCGATACTATACACCCATACCCCCTGGGGGTGTCTAGTACAGAAAGAAATATATGACATTTCGTTACGGATGAGGGCGGCTGCTCAATCGTTGGCAGTCCCTGCCAAACATCTCAATCTGTAACATCTGGTCCAGTTTTTGAGCCGTAACTGTTACAGATCGAGACATTACATCGAGCCACAACTTAACGTCTCAATCTGTAACGCCTGGGGACCGTTTTGCCTGCTAGATGTTACAGATCGAGACAAACCATTCGAGGGTAACCCGAACATCTCGATCTGTAACAGTAAGACAGATATTTGGGTCCTAGATGTTACAGATCGAGACAATCTCGGAGCAGATGCCCCGGCCATACAACGTAAAACGCCGGGGCGCCCGTGTGGTAGACGTCCCGGCGCATGTTAGGCAGGGTTTGCGAAGCGGTGGGAGGGAAGAGAAGCCGTCCTCCCGAAATCCTTACTCCTGACGACGCTTCTTATCGGTCAGGAAGACGCCGGCTGCTACGAGCACGACGCCTCCGATGACAAACGTCTCACCGGCAAGCGCAGTATTGTCGCCTGTGGTGGGAAGTGCCGAGTTGGCGGCCGTCTTGGCGTTGCTGGCAGACGGCTTTCCAGCAACCGGCTTAGCGGCAGCCTGCGTTATCTTGGCCTGCTCGGCCTTCGCCGCCTCTTGCTCCTGGCGGGCGATCTCGTCCTTCAGGGCTTGCTCGGCGGCTACGCGTTTTGCCTTCGCCTCGTTGTAGCCGTTGAGAGCTGCGGCGTAGGCGGGCGTTGCAGCATCAAGGTCTGCCTGAGCGGCATCAAGTGCGGCCTTTGCGTTATGTTCTGCCTGCTTGGCGGCGACGCACTTGGCAAAGAGGGCATTGAGCGTATCGTTCGCGTTTGCGTCAGAGCCAGTAGCAATGCCGTTTTCGACGTTGATGGACTTGAGCTTTCCGAGGGTAGCGACAGCGGCATCTGATGCGGCCTGAGAATTCTCGACCGCTTGCTCGGCGTTCGCGATAGCATCATTTGCCGCACTAAGGGCGACTCCGGCCTCGGTAACTGCTGCGTCGGCGTCCTGCTTGGCCGCCTCGGCGGTGGCAAGATTATCGGCCGCATTGCTCAGGGCGTCGGCATGGGCCTTCTTTGAAGCAAAGTCGTTTTTCGCCGTGGTCAGATCGCTCGCGGCGTGCTCCGCGTTCGCCGCCTTGTCCTCGGCGTTGTCCTTCGCGGTGCCGAGGGCCTGCTTCTTGGTAACCTCGTCGAGCTTCGCCTTTTCGAGAGCACTCTGGGCAGACGTCTGGGCTGCCGTGGCTTCATCAAGCGCCTGATGGGCCTTGTCAGCCTTCTCCTGAGCCGCAGCAACATCGGCTGAATACTTGGCAAGTTCCTTCTTTGCATCTTGCAGAGCCTGCTGCTTTACGAGAGTCTCTGCCTTGGCGTCATCAACCTTCTTCTGACTCTGAGCGGCTTGCTCTTTCGATGCCTTAAGCTCGGCGCGCTTCTGGTTGACGACCTGCTCTGCGGTCGCCACGTTGCTTTGGGCGGCTTTGACCTGGTCTTCGGCTTCGGCAACTTTTCCGTTTGCTTCGGCGAGCTTCTGCTCTGCGTGGGCGACCGTGGCAGCGGCATCGGCCACGTTGCCATTTTCGGTGGCAAGGTTGCTGTTCGCGGTATCAACGCCTTCTTGCTTTTGAGCGACGAGGGTCTCTGCTACCTTTACGGCATCGGCTTTCGATGCCGCTGTATTGCGCTTTTGCTCAAGGTCTGTCTTTGCGGCGGCGAGTTTTTCGCTGGCTTTGGAAAGACTCAGCTGATACTGATCGAAGAGACTCTCGAGTTCATCGATTGAGTATTCTTTCTCGTGCGAACCGTAATTGTTGTCGATCTCCAACACGAATACATACGGAAAAAGGGTTCCGCGCGAGTTGATGCCGTATCCCATGGTTTTGGCGTTAGGTTGTACGATATTCAGATAATGGCCGACGGTGCCAAAGCCTACGTGTTGTTTTCCGAATTCGGTGCCGTGGCTCCAAAAAGTTGCCCAAGCATCCTTGGGGGCAATTTCGCCAAGGCCGGCTTCCGCTGCGGCATCGTCAAATATTTTCTTTTCGCCATCAACCCATTGGTGCGCGATGTTTTCTTTAGTGCTGAAGTTCCAAGCGGCATTTTCAAATCCGTGATAGTCTGAATGCCCCTTCGTTGTGTCAGAGTAATTGGAATCAGACTGAGCGATTGCCATTTGCTCTGCCGTCACCTTAAGCTCGCTAAGGCCGACGCTTTTGCGATATTCATTAATTTCGCGCAGCTTGCCAAACGAAAGCTTGGCGTTGTCGAGTGACGTGCCGTCTTTTTTATCGCCAATGGTCGTCGGGTTTTTATCGCTCTGCCTATAGATGATGTTTGCAGCGTCGTTGGCACCGATGAACTGGTAGAAGCCGATGACGCTCTGCGCCTCCGCCGTCATTGCCTTATCGGTTGCCGCCTTGCACGTATCATATGCTTTCTGTGCATCGATAACGGCTTGATCGGCGGCCGCCTGGTTTGCCTTGGCAGTTTCGAGCGCCTTGTCTGCCTGCTCCTTCTCGGCTTTTGCCTGGTCGACTTGTTTCTGAGCGGCCTTTGCCTTCTCCAGTTCGGTAGCATGTGCCTGCTTTGCTGAGGTCAACTCCGATTGCGCCGCATCGGCTTTCGTCTGGGCTGCCGTTACATCATTTTCGGCTGCTGCGACTGTCTGCTTCTTGGCTTCGAGCTCGCTTTCGGCACCGGTGAGGGCGTCCTGCTTGGATGCAACGTCGCTATTTGCCTTAGAAAGGCCTGCTTCGGCAGCCGCCTGCTGCTGCTTCGCCTGGTCGAGTACGCTTTGGGCAGCATCGACCTTTGCTTGGGCGGCGTCATACTCCGGGCCTTCGGCGCCTGCCTTTGCGGCCGCCAAATCGGCTTGTGCGCTGTCGTACGCTGTCTGTGCCGCGACTACCTTACCATCCGCGGCGGTCTTTTCCTGCTGAGCGGAAGCCAGCGTGCCTGCCGCCTCGTCGTAAGCGCTCTGCGCGGCGCTCTGAGCCTGCTGAGCGTCGGCGAGCGCGGAATCGGCAGTAGCCTTCGCAGCCTTTGCTTGGTCCAGAGCGGCCTGCGCATCTGCGGCAGCCTGCTCGGCGACCTTGATTTCCTCCGGCGTTGCGTTGGCGGCTGCCTTCTGGGCTGCCTCGAGCTTGGCCTGCGCATCAGCTGCCGCCTGCTTTGCGGCATCAAGGACCTTCGACTTGTCCTCGGCGTCGGTCTTGGCTGCATCGAGCTTTCCTTGGGCATCCTTCAGCGTGGCGCCGGCGCTGTCGGCCGCCTTGACGCTTTCATCGAGCTGGCGAGCATATTCGGCACGCGCGGCGGCCTCTGCCTGCGAATTATCGGAGACGGAGGCGTCATAGGTGCTTTGTGCGTTGTCGCGGGCCGCCTGCTTTTCGGTATAGGGGGCAGCCGCCGTGTCGTAGTCGGATTTGGCGTCTGCCTCGGCAGCCTTTGCGGCGTCGATCGCAGCCTGCAAGTCGGCAATCTTCTGGGCGTTTGTCTTTACTGCGGAACCTGCCGCCTCGCCGGCGTGGACAGCAAGCGGGGACATGATCGCGTCCTGTGCTGTGGTGTCACTCGCATCGTTGGCAAATGCCGAGAACGGCGCGAGCAGCGACGAGCCAGTCATAGCGATGGTGGTTGCCGCGGTGACGGCGAGTCGTGTTGCCTTGTGGCCCGAGAATGTGGGGCGAGGCTCGGCGACGCCTGAGACTTCCAAGTGTTTAGGTGCGTGCTTTGCCATTTCTTCTCCCAATCGTTGAAGGGGTACCTATGACAATTCGTACGTTACGACCGCCGAAGGGGCTTCTGTTGCGCAACATTGGCAAGCAAATATCGACACACTTGAGTCACATTTATGAGGCGAAGTTCTCGGCAAGCTAATGTCTCGTTCTGTAACATCTAGACCTGTATCTGCCGAGCTAGTGTTACAGATCGAGACAATTGCCGGGGAGGGGTCCCGTCACGGCAAGACGCCCGCCGCCTAGATACAGAACCCGGGGATCACACAGGTTCGCTTGTTTGGCTTTTCCGCAGGCGTTGCGTACGTAAAGACGTCGCCGTCGTGTCCCACGCGATTCAAATAGAGTGTGCCTCCACTCTCCGATGTGTCAGGGCTCACCGTGCGCTCCCACCAACAGGTGTCCTTGCCCTTCCACTGGCGGACCATCGTCTCGTTCGTGGAATACGGGCTCACCTTGAGCTCGCGGAAGAGCTGATACTCCTTGCCCTCGCCGTTGTAGATGTCTGCCAGGTAGTGATAGTCCTCGGCAAACGAATCGGGCGGTTGCGTACCGCACAGCTCGACCATGGCGGGCAGCCAAAGGGTTGCGGGCAACTCGCTCAGACACGATGCACTGTTGGCGGCGCCAACGTTATTTGAGATCTTTTTGACGGATTTGATGAGTGCGCGCAACTCGTTGGGCAGCAGCTTAAGGCCGTCGCCGTTGAGCCATTCCCGCAGCTCGCAATCTGCCCAGCCGGCGCTCGGCGGTTCAGCCGCAGCGTTGCGCTCGGCAATACCCGCATCGAACATAAACGTCAGTCCGGCCTTGCCCGTCCCGTCCAGAAGCTCATCGTGACGGATGCCCACAAGCTGCGCGCCAACCTCCAGCCCGTTGGCGAGCTTCACACGCTTGGTACACGGATAGGGGATATGCCCATCAGTGTCGAGCAGGTGGTAGCGCTTGGCAATCTCGCGTGCCTCGCTACGGGTCTCGGCGGCCTTAATCTTGAGCGAAATTTCCTGCAGCTGATCCCAGGCGTAGTCGTCAAGCGAACCGCGGATGCCGTCCAGGTAGTCGGGGATGCCAAAGCCATGGGTTGCCGCCCCGATAACGCCGAGCCCCGCAACGGCTGCAACGACGCCGCCGATGACAAAGCGGCGGCGGGTCATGGCATCGTGACGGGCCTGCTCCAGGATCTCTCGTGCGCGCTCGCCGGCGACGTCGACCTTAAGGTGCGTGCCAGAATCGATATCAATTGCGGCCTCGTCTCCTGCACCCTCGCGGTCCTCAGATTCTGCAGCGGGGAGGTATGTCGAGAGCACCTCGAGCATCTGCTGCTCGGTAGGGCGATCGCCCTGTTCGACCGAGATGCCTTTCATGATGATCTGGACAAGCGCTTTGTCGCCCTCGCAGCGCGGCTCGAGCGGCGCCGGTTTGGTCTTGGTCTTTATGAGGTAGAACGAGCCGGTCGCCGCGGCACCCGTCGACTCGACATCGAACGGTTTGCGACCGCTGTAGAGCTGGTACAGAATGCTCGAAAGCGCATAGACGTCGATCGCGGGCGAGCGGCGAAGGGCCGCGATGCCTTCGATATCCTGCGTGAGCATTTCGGGCGCGGCATATGCGGGTGTGGCAAAACGCCAAATGTCGGCACGTCGGGTGATTGTGTCGTCGCCGAGTGCCATGGTCGCGGAGCCCATGTCGATGAGGCAGGGGTCAAAGGAGCAATCGGCAATCTGCTGCTCGAGCGTTCGGCTGGTGGTGCGGAACATGATATTGGCAGGCGACAGGTCGCGATGGATGACCGGATTCACGAGGCCTTGGGTCATCAAGAGCGCGCGAAGCACGGCGTTTCCGACGGCGGCGACCATCTGGGTGGTCAGCCCGCCCGAGGCGTCGTGCGGAAGCAAGGGCAGCGCCTGCTTGAGGGAGGTGCCCTCGACCCACTCCATGAGGATGAGCGGGTCATCCTCGCACGATCCGTAGCCATAGACACGCGGAAATCCGCGCAGGTGCGAGACGGTACACAGATGACGATACTCCTCGAACAGCGCGGCGGTGTTGGCCAGGTGAGCGGCCGATTGCTCGGCGGAGCGGTCGGGGGCGTGGCCGGAAAGGATGGCGTTGTCCTTGAGTAGCTTGACGGCAAAGACCTCGCCGCTCGTGTTGGTCGCGCGCAGCACGTGCCCGATGTTGCCGTTGTTGCGGTGGGCCGTCTGGAGAATAAGCGTCATAAACCGACGCTTGGCGTCGTCCTCGGCGCTGGGGTCGACCGCCACGGCGGTGTCGAACGTGTCAAGACGGATGAGTTTGTCGCCATAGGCGCTATCGGTAGTATCCATGGCGTTCCTTTGTCTAGCATGGGTTGCTGCGCGTATACGTGGGCAGTGTGGATATCGGTAAAGTACCATGATAGCCACACTGCCCACGTATACCGCTGAGTATTGTCGTTTACGACGCAGAAGGTAGAAGACGAAAGACGGACGGCGACCGTCTTTCGATCGCCGTCCGCGCTAGTCCACAATGACAAGGAATGTCGTGTAGAGACCCAGATGGAGCCTGTCGCTGTTTTCGATTTCCACCGGGGGATAGACTTTGCCGGGCTCGCGTTGGTCGCGCGGCGGCTCGATTACGATATCGCCGTCGCCCGCGCCCGATTCGAGCACTGTGCCGTTGGTCGACCCAAGGCCCTGGGCGTACCAGTGTCCGCCTTCGAGCCAAATGCGGAGATGCTCGCGCGATGCATCAGCGCCTACATCGGTGATGCTGGGCGAAGTTTTGGGCAAGGACCCAATTACCGTGCCGCGCGGATCGCGTGTGAGGGGATGGATTTGCATGTCGGCGCAGTTGTCGGCATGGGTTCTGAGCAGACCGAGGTTGGGGGCGACAGTGCGCGGCTGCTCCAGGCTGCTCATAAAGCCACGTCCGACGGTAGTTTGGGTGGTGCCAAAGTGCCCGCCTGTCTTGCTGTCGCAAAAGCGCTCGACGGTGGCCACGCCTTGGATGGGGTCGGCGAGCGCCCCCGTTGCCACAAAGAGCATAAGGTAAAGCGTACTCTTCTCGCGCACGGCATTGCCGTCAAAGTTGTCGATGTGATTGAGGGCATTTGCATATAGGCGGCTGTCCAACTTGTAGCTGGCGAGAGCCGACATCATTTCGTTGGCGGCCGGGCCGCGATAGTGCTCGGCGATTGCCTGATAGGCGGACTCGCCGCCGCCGAGCTTGCTGCAGATTGCCGCGGAAAGATTGAGCGTGGTGACGGCAAAGTCGCTGTAGATGGCGGGCGCGCACTGGTCAGGCTCGCGATGGACGATGTAACGGGTGAGATACGAGCGGTTGGAAGAGCATTTCTCGAGCAGGGTACTGCCGAGATAAGAGTTTCCATTGATGAGCATTCGGGCGATCTCGAGATGTTTAAGACCGCCGAACGAGCGAATATCGTTATAGAGGACCGAGCAAGGCGTCTCTGCTGCCACGGATACCTCCTTTGATTGCTTCCTAGCCAATAAGGCGATAGGAATTAATGGCCCCGGTGGGCGACGTATTAAATGGCTGCGCAATATATAGCGTAACCAAAGCAACATTATAGGCCACATGTTCGAAATTGCAGGAAGACTGAGAGATTTGGTTTGGACTGGACGGAAATCCCCCTCTGTCTTGTTCTGTAACATTTAGGGCCGGTTTTGCTTCGCAGCCGTTACAGATTGAGACAATCAGCCGGGCCCGCCTCGTCCGCCTCGTCATCTGTGGTTTACGTGGGGGCATGCGATGCACGGGTATACTAACCAGCGGCGAATCTGCTCCATCGCTTAGAGCTGCTGCGTCTGGACGGCGCGTGATAGGGCTGCCAAAGCGATCGCCAGCGTGCTGAGCAACGTCCTCTCTGTGCGCACCCGTTTTTGTATGTATTAGCGCACTACCAAGCACGCCCGCGCGGCCGCATGCCGTGCCCATTGCGCGTGCAGATAAGGAACAACAACATATGCGTAATTCTGTATCCGACGTCACCGACGCCGAGATCCTGGACGAGACCCGTGAGGCCATGACCCAGGCTGCCTTCGATGCCGCCGATGAGGCCAATGCTGCCCAGGCCGTCGAGTCCGCTACCGAGAGCCTGCCCGCCTTTGACGAGCTGGGCCTTTCCGACGAGATGCTTCGTGCTATCGAGAACCTGGGCTACACGGCGCCGACGCCCGTGCAGGCCGGTTCGATTCCTGTGGTGCTCGAAGGCCGCGACCTGCTTGCCGCCGCTCAGACCGGCACCGGCAAGACGGCTGCCTTTTTGCTGCCGACCATGAACAACCTGGAGCACATCGCTCCGCCCAAGCCTGTGCGCGAGCGCAGCGGCCGCAACCGCCGTCGCGGTGCCAAGAAGCCCGAGGGCAACGGTCGCGGTCCCGTGATGCTCGTCATCACCCCCACGCGCGAGCTTGCCCAGCAGATCGATGAGGTCGCGAGCAAGATTGCCGACGTCACCGGCCACGTTGCCGTGACCGTCGTGGGCGGCGTGAGCTACAAGCCGCAGACCGCTGCCCTCAAGTACGGTTGCGATATCCTGGTCGCCACGCCGGGCCGTCTGGTCGATCTGATCGAGCAGGGTGCCTGCCACCTAGACGAGGTCAAGGTGCTGGTGCTCGACGAGGCCGACCGCATGCTCGACATGGGCTTTTTGCCCGCCGTCCGCCGCATTGTGCGCGAGACGCCGGCCGAGCGCCAGACGCTGCTGTTCTCGGCGACGCTCGACGAGGAGGCCGTGGGCGAGATCACCGACCTGGTGAGCGATCCGGCCCGCGTGGAGATCGCGCCCGCCACGTCGACCGCCGACACCGTCGACCAGTTTGTGTTCCCGGTGTCCATCGAGGTAAAGAACAACCTGCTGCCCGAGTTCCTCAAAAAGGAAGGCCCGGAGCGCACTATCGTCTTTATGCGCACCAAGCACCGCGCCGACAGCTGCTGCCGTCGTCTGGAGCGTAAGGGCATCAAGGCCGCCGCGATTCACGGCAACCGCAGCCAGGCCCAGCGTGAGCGCGCGCTTTCTGCCTTCCGTGATGGCACCGTCGACGTGCTGGTGGCGACCGACGTGCTTGCCCGCGGCATCGACATTAGCGACGTGCGCTACGTCGTGAACTTTGACGTGCCGGCCGAGCCGACCGACTACATCCACCGTATTGGCCGTACGGGCCGCGCCGGCGAGCTGGGCTGGGCCATCACGTTTGTGACCGAGCAGGACGTCGACGAGTTCTACGAGATCGAGAAGCTCATGGACAAGACCGCCGACATCTACGAGGCCGGCGACCTGAATGTGGGTCCTAATCCGCCCGCGGTTGACCCCGAGCGCGACCCTGCGGCCTTTAAGGTGAAGAAGAAGGCCAAGCGCGGCAAGTCCAAGAGCAAGAAGAAACTCGAGCAAGCGCGTCGCGACGGCAAGCGCAACGGCGACGATTACGGCGACGTGGCTGGTCGTTCCAACCGCGGTCGCGACGAGCGCCGCGGCGACGGCGAGCGTCCGAGCCGTCCCAAGCGCGGCGGCAAGACCCGCGTGCGCGAGGGCGTTCAGGCTCGCGTGGACGAGGCTGTGGAGAGCGTGGCCCGCGAGGTGGCTGCCGAGGAGCGCGGCGGCGCTGCCGCCGTCGAGCAGGCCCCGCGCGGTAACCGTGCCGAGCGTCGTGCCAAGCAGTTCCAGGGCGAGGCGCATCGCCGTCGCCGCGAGGACGAGGACCGCGGTGGCCGTCGTTGTGTCGAGCGCGAGGACGAGGGCCGTGGCTCGCGTGGCGGCAAGCGCGGCTCGGGCGACCGTCGTCGTTCCGGTCGCGATGACGAGCGCGGTGGCCGTGATAAGCGTCGCGGCGGCGAGGGTCGCGGTGAGCGAGGTGCCCGTGGCGGTGAGTCCCGTGGCGGCAAGTGCTTTGAAGAGCGCGGTAGCCGCGGCGGCGAGCGTCGCGAGGGTGCTCGCGGCAATGGCGGCCGCAGCGGCGCTGGCCGTTCTAACGAGTCGCGCGATCGTCGTGATCCGCGTGCCAGCCGCGATCGTCGCGATGACTGGCGCAACTACGACGATACCCGCGAGGAGCGTCGTGGCGGCTATCGTGGCGGGCGTGGCGGCAACCAGGCCGGCTCCCGCGGCGGCCGCGCCGGCGGTCGCGATAACCGTGGCAGCTATGGCAACAGCCGTGGCGGCAAGCGCGGCGGCAGCTCCCGTCGTCCCGGTGACGGCGGCGGCAAGCGCAAATAGCATACGCATCGCCCACTAGAGCGAGGTGAACCAAGGGCCCTGAGCAACTACGCTCGGGGCCCTTTTTGTTTGCCGTATCCGATCGCTAGTTCAAATGTGATTTCCTCGGGAATGCATCTAGAAGATGCCGTGGGCCTGTTTCCTGCCATGCGGCAATGGGTCCCATGGGGTGTGCCGTGCATTTTTTGGAGTATTCAGCAGCTCTAGCTGGCTGCATACGATTCGGTATTGCCAACGGTGGCCTTCAGATACCCCCTATGAGCGTTTTGAGTTAGATTTCGCCGTTTTTCGAAGCAAAGGTACGTCATTCTCGCTATGTCGGAACCCTAAATGACGCAGCGCCCTACAGTTTTGCCCACCCGCGGCGGTGCTGGCGCGGTCACGTTGCAGAATACTCCGTTTTTTGCACGGGCCAGGATGGGGTACCTCGGGAGAACGCGGCGATATCCCGTAAATATATACAATCTGTACCGTAATTTATACAAAACGAAGAGGCAGACAGCGCAGGGTGGGCGCATTGGGGTGTTTGGTGCACCAAAACGGGGATCCCACGCGCCGTATACTCTGTCTGAATGTGAAAACGGCTTGACGCGTTGCCAGGCGTAGGGGGGAGGGTGCCTCGATGAGCGTATTCGAAATTGTGTTTAGTCCGACGGGCGGAACGCGGAAGGTGTCTGGCCTTGTGGCCGGGGCGCTGGACAAAAAGACCGTTACCGTCGATCTGACCGATAGCGGGCTAGATTTCAGCGCTGTCTCGATGACTGAGGACGACGTGGCTGTTATCTCCGTGCCAGCGTATGCCGGCAGAGTCCCTGCCGTGGCGGTCGACCGACTGAACATGGTTCACGGCAACGGAGCGCGGGCCGTTCTGGTGTGCGTCTACGGAAACCGCGCGTTTGAGGACACGCTCGTAGAGCTGGAGGACGTTGCGAAGCATGCGGGATTCCAGGTAATCGCGGCAGTTGCAGCCATTGCAGAACATTCCATTGCGCGACAGTTTGCTGCCGGTCGTCCGGATGCGCAGGATGCGGCGCAGCTCGCAGAGTTTGCGCAGCAAATTCAGCAAAAGCTGTTGGCTGAGGATGCATCCGAGCCCTCTATTCCCGGCAATCGTCCTTATAAACAAGCCAGAGGTCACCGCATGGCACCCGAGGCAACAGAGGATTGCGCCTCCTGCGGTGCATGCGCCGCGGCGTGCCCCGTTTGTGCTATCGACAAGGGTGACCCCAAACGAGCAGCTGGCGAGGCGTGCATCTCCTGCATGCGCTGCATTGCCGTATGCCCGCGAGGCGCTCGTAAGCTTGATCCCAACAAGCTATCCGCTGTTTCCCAGATGCTGAGCAAGGTTTGCGTCGTGCGGAAGGAATGCGAGCTCTTTGTCTAGCGCATACGAAATTGGTGCAATGGGGCCAGGTTAATCTGCACCAACCTGGTGCAAACAAACCTGTCCCCAATGCACCAGAGTGAGGAGTGTCCCCGAGTGCCGGCAGAAAAGGAACGTCCCCAAGTGCTGCCTAAATACCGTTTATCGAAGAAAAAATACCGCTCACCGGTCATAATGACTATTCTGGCTTTGGGCTTGTCTACAATAGCTCCCGTAAAAAGAAATGCGGAAGGTTACCGAGTCCCTCGGACGTGGGCCTAACCAAAGTCTTTGAACGGATGTGTCTCTATGGACGCATTCGCTTGATTTTGGTTGGGCTATATTTATGAAGGGACATGCCACCATGGGTTTCTTTTCTCGCCTGATGGGCGGTTCGGATGAGCAGAAGACTGCAACTTCCGAGTTCGAAATCCTCGCTCCTGTTTCCGGCGAGCTTGTTCATCTAGAAAATACCAATGACCCCGCTTTTAGCAGCCGTGCCGTGGGCGATGGCGTTGCCGTGGTTCCCCAAGAGGGAACGGTGTGCGCTCCTGTTTCCGGTACCGTCGCGGCGCTGTTCCCGACCGAGCATGCACTGGGCATCATGTCCGACGACAGCTCTGCTCAGGTGATGCTGCATATCGGAATCGACACTGTTAAACTTGAGGGCAAGGGCTTCCATGCGCTTGTTGCCCAGGGTGACCATGTCGACGCGGGCCAGCCCCTCGTTGAGGTCGATTTTGACGCGGTCCGCGCCGCCGGCTTCGATCCCACGGTCTTCGTTATTGTATGCGAGCGTTCGGAGAACTCGACTCTTCGTGAGCACGCTTCCGGCCCTGTTGCTGTTAAAGAGCCTGTCGTCTGGCTTTCCGAGTAAATTCTTTTGGTGGGTACCGTGGTTATCAAGCGAGTTTTCAACAATAACGTCGCAATGGTCACTTCGGACGATGGCTCCGAGCTCATTGTCATCGGTCGAGGCCTCTGCTTTGGCCGTCATGCCGGCGACGCTATCGATGAAGCATCGGTCGAAAAGACCTATGCGCTGCAGGAGGGCACTTCTCAGGATTCGCGTACGATTGACCGCTTGGCACATCTTTTGGAGTCCATCCCCACCGTCAACCTCGTGATTTCCGAGGACATCGTTCAGATGCTTCGTCGAGAGCTCAATGTCGATATCAACGACAAGATCCTCATCGCTCTCGCAGACCATATCAGCCTTGCTTTGGAGCGTGAGCGCAAGGGCGTTCCCTGCGAGAACCCGTTGCTGCTCGAGATCCAGCAGTTCTATCGCAAGGAGTACGCGCTTGCGGGCCGTGCGCTGCAGATTGTCAAGGAGTATATGGGCATCCAGATGAGCGAAGAAGAGCAGGGTTTTATTACGCTGCATATCGTCAACGCCACCATGCCGCAACGCTCCGACCGTCTCATCATCTCGGTCCAGCTTGTTTGCGACGTGCTCGCGATTGTTTCCGAGCGCTATGCCACGACCCTCGATGACACCTCGCTGCCCTATGAGCGTTTCGTCCGCCACCTGCAGTTTTTCGCACAGCGGGCGCTTGACCCCGCGGCCGGGCAGATCAATGACGATGCACTGTTCCGAATCGATGAAACTAAGTATCCGTGCGCGTTCTCGTGCGCGGACGCCATAGCCGCCCACTTGTCGTCTACCTATAACGTTGTCGTTACCGATGCCGAGAAGAGTTATCTCGCTTACCACATTGTTAACCTGCTTGGAGAACCTGGTCTCTAGGCATAACGTGCCCACACATCGATTGATATGAGGCAGGGCTTATGGCCTTGTCCAGGGCACATCTGTCTTAATTTGCGGAAAAGGAAGGGGAGTACCGCTATGACCGCAAAAAAGAAGTTCAATTTCAAAGCGCCGTTGGAGGTGTTCGCGAAGTCAATCGTTCAGCCGATGATGTATCTCTCGGTTGCCGGCATTCTGCTCATCGTGGGCATTATTCTGACCAACAAGACCATTTGCGCCTTGATCCCCGTACTGGGCTCCGGTCCGTTCCAGCTTGTGGGCGCCGTTGTCTATCAGTCGCTGATGTTTATCATCAACAACCTCTCGATTCTGTTCTGCGTGGGCATCGCCGGCGCCATGGCAAAGAAGAACAAGGGCCATGCTTCGCTGATCGCCCTGATGTCGTTCTTCCTGTTCCTGCAGGCTAACAACATCGTGCTCAACGCCACCGGCTCTCTTGCCGAAGCGAGCGGCATGCTCGGTCTTACCGGAACCGGCCAGAGCACCGTTATGGGCATTCAGGTGCTCGATACCGGCGTGTTTGGCGGCATCATTCTTGGTTGCATCACCGGTGCCGTGTTCAACAAGTTCTCGAACAAGCAGTTCCCCATTGCCCTTTCGATGTTCTCGGGCGTTCGCTTCCCGTTCCTGATCATGATCATCATTTCCTGGATCATGGGTGCTGGCTTCTGCATCGTTTGGCCTCCGGTCCAGGGTGCCATCTCCTCCGTTGCCGGCATCATTAAGGAGTCGGGCAACATCGGTCTGTTTATCTACGGCATGCTCAACAAGCTGCTCGTTCCTACCGGTCTGCATCACCTCATCTACACCCCGTTCCAGTTCTCCGATGTGGGCGGCACCCTGACGCTGGGTGATCAGGTTATCGCCGGCGCCTATCCCATCCGTGTTGCCGAGATGGCAATGACGGGCCAGCCCTTCTCCGATAGCACCTACTTCAACAGCTACACCTTCAACAACCTGTGGCCCTACATCGGTATCGGTCTCGCCTTTATCTTCACCGCTTACAAGGGGAACAAGGATAAGACCAAGGCCGTTATCATCCCGCTGATCATCACCGCCGTGCTCTCCTGTGTCACCGAGCCCATGGACTTCCTCTTTGTCTTTGCCGCTCCCGTGCTCTTTGTTGTTCACTCGGTTCTTTCCGGTATCTTCCTGGTCCTGCTCAAGGTCCTCTCCGTGCCCGCTTCGACTGCAGGCGGCATCATCAACATCGTGGTTTCCAACCTGGTCCTTGGTGTCGATAAGACCAACTGGCCGATGATGCTCGTGCTCGGAGTCGTCAACGCCGCTCTGTACTTCTTCCTCTTCACCTTCCTGATTAAGAAGCTCAACCTCCACACGCCTGGCCGCGAGGAGGAGTCCGAGCTCGCCGAGTCCGTTGCCGAGGGCGAGGCCGCCGCGTCTGTCGCGGTGAAGCAGGGCGCTGTTGCCGCAGCTCCCGCAGAGGGCGTCGATGCAGGCATTGCCGACCTGGTCGCAGGTCTTGGCGGCAAGGACAACATCGAGGAGCTCGAGAACTGCTTTACGCGTCTTCGCGTGAACGTTAAGAACCCGGACCTCATCGATGAGAGCCTCATCAACCACGTGCCCAACAGCGGCATCAACCGCAACGGCAACAATATCCAGATCATCTTTGGCATGAAGGTCGCCGAGATGCGCGACAAGGTCGAAAACGCAATTGAGAAGGAGCAGTAAACAATGATCATTACTCTGTGTGGTGGCGGATCCACCTTTACCCCCGGCATCGTCAAGTCCATCGCCCTGCGCAAGGACGAGCTCGACGTTGACGAGATTCGTCTGTACGACATCAACGAGGAGCGTCAGCGCAAGATCGGCGTGCTCGTGGACTGGATTTTGCACGAGGACCTTGGCCTGAACATCAAGCTTACGGTGACCACCGACAAGGAGACGGCTTTTACCGACGCGAGCTTCGTGTTTGCCCAGATGCGCGTGGGCGGCTACGCCATGCGCGAGCAGGACGAGAAGATTCCGCTGCGTCACGGCTGCGTGGGTCAGGAGACCTGCGGCTGCGGCGGCCTTGCCTACGGCATGCGCACCATCTTCCCCATGGTCGAGCTGATCGATGACGTTGAGAAGTACGCCAAGAAGGACTACTGGATTCTCAACTACTCCAACCCTGCCGCCATCGTGTCCGAGGGCTGCCGCGTGCTGCGTCCCAACGCTCGCATCATCAACATCTGCGACATGCCGATCGCGATCATCGACGTGGTTTGCGCCGCACTCGATATCGACAAGAAGGATGTCGAGTACGATTACTTTGGCCTCAACCACTTTGGTTGGTTCACCTCGATTCGCCACAAGGGCGAGGAGGTGCTCCCGCAGCTGCGCGAGTACATCAAGGAGCATGAGATTCTGCTGCCCGACTCCTACCTCAAGGGCATGGGCTCGCTCATGGCAAAGAAGCCCGAGGAGGCCACTGACGAGCACCCCGAGCAGAACCGCCACACCAAGGGCAGCTGGTACTACGTCTGGAAGGGCGAGTACGAGATCATGGAGTGCTTCCCGGAGTACCTGCCCAACACGTATCTGAACTACTACCTGCAGCAGAAGGAGTTCGTCGAGCATTCCAACCCCGAGCGCACCCGTGCTAACGAGGTTGAGGAGACGCGTGAGAAGAACCTCTTCGACGGCATCGACCACTACGAGAAGACGGGCGAGATCGACGAGAGCACGTTCTATGCGGGCAGCCACGGCGACTGGATTGCCGATCTGGCTATCGCTCTGAAGAACGACACCAAGCAGCGCTTCCTGGTCATTTGCGAGAACAAGGGCGCTATCCCCAACATGCCCTACGACGCTATGGTCGAGCTGCCTGCCTACATTGGCAAGAATGGCCCCGAGGTCATCAGCCGCGACAACATTCCTCTGTTCCAGCAGGGCCTCATGATGCAGCAGCTGAACTCCGAGAAGCTCGTGGTCGAGGCTACGATCGAGGGTTCTTACGAGAAGGCGCTCAAGGCCTTTACGCTGAACAAGACCGTGCCTTCGATGAAGGTCGCCAAGGAGGTTCTCGACGACATGATCGAGGCCAACAAGGGCTACTGGCCCGAGCTTAAGTAAAAGCAACAGGGTCGCTGGCCGCATACCTGGAGCAATGCCCCGTCCACGTGATTGCGTGGGCGGGGCATTGTCATTTGGTAACGCGTTTTATCAAATATGGCATTTATCTGCGGTAATGTTCTATTTCACCGCCGAGGGTGACATTTCATACCGCCTGCCGAACTGCGTGGAGACCTAACAACTTTTTAGGTCAGTGTTGTGCGTGTAGCAACTTCGCCCGGCCTCGCCTCCGGGCTGCCATGTGAGAGGGGATCTTATGGCTCGACTGCACGTAATGGAACGCAGCCACGCTCAGGCCGTCATGGACGACCTGCACGATGCGCTCGGACGTCGTCTGGCGGTGAGTTCGCTCGCCCCGTGCCCCGTTGAGTTTACGGCAGCGCTCGTCAATCTGTGCTCCACCCAGAGCTGCGGCAAGTGCACGCCCTGCCGCGTGGGCCTGAGCGCGCTGAGCGACCTGCTCGCCGATGTGCTCGAGGGCCGCGCCGACGAGTCCACGCTCAACTTGATTGAGCGCACCGCCCGCACCATCTACCTTTCGAGCGACTGCGCCATCGGCTACGAAGCTGGCACCATGGCACTCACGGCCATTCGCGGCTTCCGCGACGATTTTGAGCACCACATTCGCGAGCACTCCTGCGGCTTTGACCGCGAGGCCCGCGTCCCGTGCGTTTCGGGCTGCCCGGTGCACGTCGACATTCCCGGGTACATTTCGCTGGTCGAGGCCGGCCGCTATGCCGACGCCGTCAAGGTCATCCGCAAGAACAATCCGCTGCCGCTCGTCTGCGGCCTGGTGTGCGAGCATCCCTGCGAGATGCACTGCCGCCGTGGCATGGTCGACGACCCCATGAACATCCTCGCCCTCAAGCGTTTTGCCGTTGAGCATAGCGACCTCAACGACCACAAGCCGCATGTGGTGGACAACACCGGGAAGCGCGTCGCCGTGATCGGCGGCGGCCCGGCCGGTCTTTCTTGCGCTTACTACCTGGCCGTGATGGGCCACAAGGTGACCATCTTGGAGCAGCGCCACCACCTGGGCGGCATGCTGCGCTACGGCATCCCCAGCTATCGTCTGCCGCGCGAGCGCCTGCAGGCCGAGATCGACTGGATCTTGAGCGCCGGCATCGACGTGGAGCTCGACCACTCCGTCAACGGCGAGGAGCTTGCCCGTCTGCGCGACGAGTTCGATGCCGTCTACCTGGCCATTGGCGCCCACAGCGATAAGAAGCTCGGCCTTCCGGGCGAAGAGGCTCCCGGCGTGGAGTCGGCCGTCAAGATGCTGCGCGCCATCGGCGATGACGAGCTGCCCGACCTGAGCGGCCAGCGCGTGTGCGTCATCGGCGGCGGTAACGTGGCCATGGACGTGGCGCGCTCCGCCGTGCGCTGCGGTGCCGAAAAGGTGAGCATCGTCTACCGCCGTCGCATCTGCGACATGACGGCCCAGGACGCCGAGATCGCCGGCGCCCAGGCCGAGGGCTGCGAGGTGCTGGAGTTGACCGCCCCGCTCGCTATCGAGACGGGCGAGGAAGGTCGCGTGAGTGGCCTGCGCGTGCAGCCGCAGATTATCGGCGAGCCCCGTCGTGGGCGTCCGGCCCCGCGTGCCGCCGCCACGCCCGAGCGCGTCATTCCCTGCGAGCGCGTGTTTGTGGCCATTGGCCAGGACATCGATTCCAAGCCGTTTGAGGACATGGGCATTGCTTGTAAGTGGGGCTGCGTGGTCACCGATTCGGATGGCGCCGTGCCCAACTTCGATGGCCTCTTTAGCGGCGGTGACTGCCAGACCGGTCCCGCCACCGTCATCCGTGCCATCAACGCCGGCCGCGTGGCTTCGGCAAATATCGACCGCTACCTGGGCTTTGACCACAAGATCAAGCTCGAGGTCGAGCTGCCGACCGTCCAGTTTAAGGGCAAGCATGAGTGCGGCCGCTGCGAGCTGGGCGAGCGCGAGGCCGGCGAGCGTATTCACGATTGGGATCTGGTCGAGCAGGGTCTCACCGAGCAGGAGGCGCGCCAGGAGGCGAGCCGCTGCCTGCGTTGCGATCACTTTGGCTTTGGCGCGTTCCGCGGAGGGAGGAACCTGGAATGGTAGAGCCCAACAACACCACCGTCAGCGACAACACCGAAAACGGAGCGCATAACATGGTCAAGCTCACTATCGATAATTGCGAGGTCGTGGTTCCCGAGCACACCACGATCCTGGATGCGGCCAAGTCCGTCAGCATCCAGATTCCCACCCTGTGCTACCTGCGCGATCTAAACGAGATCGGCGGCTGCCGCGTATGCGTGGTCGAGGTTGAGGGCTGCGACCAGCTGGTTGCCGCCTGCAACAACTACGTGCTCGACGGCATGGTGGTCCACACCAACAGCCCCAAGGCCCGCGAGGCGCGTCGCACCAACGTGCAGCTGCTGCTGTCCCAGCACGATTCGCAGTGCACGAGCTGCGTGCGCAGCGGCAACTGCAACTTGCAGACCATCGCCAACGATCTGGGCATTTTCTATCTGCCGTATCAAAGGCATTTGGCGGGCGAGGGCTGGGATTTCGATTTTCCCATCATCCGCGAAAACGACAAGTGCATTAAATGCATGCGCTGCATCAAGGTGTGCGAGAGCGTGCAGGGCCTAGGGATTTGGGACCTGACCAACCGCGCCACGCATACCGCCGTGGGTACCCGCGGGCGCGCACCGATCGGCAAGACCGATTGCGTCGCGTGCGGCCAGTGCATTACACATTGTCCGACGGGCGCCCTGCGCGAGCGCGACGATACCGAGACCGTGTTTGACGCGCTCGCTAATCCCGACAAGATCGTGCTGGTGCAGATCGCGCCGGCCGTGCGCAGCGCCTGGGGCGAGGAACTCGGCATATCTCGCGAGGAGGCCACCGTTGAGCGCCTGGCCTGCGCGCTGCGCCGCGTGGGCTTTGAGTACGTGTTCGACACCGATTTCTCGGCCGACCTCACCATTATGGAGGAGGGATCCGAACTGATCGAGCGCCTGGGCGCCGCCGCCAAGGGCGAGGGCGACAGCCGCGGCTGGCCCATGTTTACGAGCTGCTGCCCGGGCTGGGTGCGCTTTGTGAAGGCGCGCTATCCGGAGTTTGTCGACAGCCTGTCCACGTCCAAGTCGCCGCAGCAGATGTTCGGCGCTATTGCCAAGACCTACTACGCCAAGGTGCTGGGCGTGGAGTCCGAGCGCCTGTTCGTGGTGTCCGTTATGCCGTGCACGGCCAAGAAGGCCGAGTGCGCGCTGCCGAGCATGGTGGGCGAGGACGGCACGCCCGATGTGGACGTTGCACTGACGGTGCGCGAGATGGTGCGCATGATCCGTGCGAGCCACGTGAGCGTCGACACGCTGGTCGAGGAGCCGCTCGATACGCCGCTGGGCTTTGGCACGGGCGCGGGTGTGATCTTTGGCGCCACGGGCGGCGTGATGGAGGCCGCCGTGCGCTCGGCATATTACCTAGTGACGGGTAAGAACCCCGATGCGGATTTCTTTACCGACGTGCGTGGCCTGAATGGCTGGAAGGAGGCCGTGGCCGATATCGATGGCACCAAGGTGCGCGTCGCCGTGGCGCACGGGCTGGGCAACGCTGCCCGCCTGCTCGATGCGATTCGCGACGGCCGTGCGAGCTATGACTTCGTCGAGGTCATGGCGTGCCCGGGCGGCTGCGTCGGTGGCGGCGGTCAGCCCATCCACGACGGCTGCGAGCTGGCGGCCGAGCGCGGCCAGGTGCTGTGGGGCCTGGATGCCGCTGCGGACATTCGCTTCTCGCACGAGAACCCCGATGTTCAGGCGTGCTACCGCGAGTTTTTAGGCGCGCCGCTCTCGCCGCTGGCCGAGGAGCTGCTGCATACCGATCATCACGCCTGGTCGATGCCTAACGAAGGGACGTGCTAACGATGCGCGCGTTTGATTTTGAGATGTCGCGCCGGGGGTTTGCCTCGGCGCTTGCCGCGGGCGCGCTGTCGCTTGCGCTCGCGGGCTGTGGCGGCGGGGCTGCCGGTGCCGGGTCCGCCGCGGACTCGGCTGCCACGGACGGCGCCGGTGCTGCTGCGGAGCCGGTCGCGGTGCACGTCGCCTCGCTCAAGGGACCGACCTCGATTGGCCTGGTGCAGTTTATGGACCAGGCTGCCGATGGCGAGACGGACAATGAGTTCGACTTTGCGATCAACACTGCCGCCGACGAGATCGTGCCCAAGGTCATTCAGGGCGATATCGACATTGCCCTGGTGCCAGCCAACGTGGCGAGCGTGCTCTACAACAAGACCGAGGGCGCGGTGCAGGTCATCGACATCAACACGCTGGGTGTGCTGAACGTGGTGACGGGTAACGCGGACGTTACTTCGTTTGGCGACCTGGCGGGCCGTACCGTCTACATGACGGGCAAGGGCACCACGCCGGAGTACGTCATGAACTACCTGCTGGAGCGCGCGGGCCTGACCGGCCAGGTGACGCTTGAGTTTAAGAGCGAGCCCACCGAAGTGCTGTCGGAGCTGCTTGCCGATCCGTCTGCCGTGGGCGTGCTGCCCGAGCCGTTCAAGACCGCTGCCATCGCCAAGAGCGAGGGCAAGCTGTCGGCACCGGTGAGCCTGACCGATGTGTGGGATGAGCTGGCGAGCGACACGGGTTCGCGCCTGCTGACGGGCGTGACCGTGGTACGCCGTGCCTTTGCCGAGGAGCATCCCGAGGCCGTGGCGGAGTTCTTGCGCTGCCATGCGGCGAGCGTGAAGGCCGTCAATGCGGCGCCGGCAGACTGGGCGCAGGCCGTGGTCGATGCGGGTATCGTCGATAACGCCAAGATCGCCGAGAAGGCGATTCCCGGGTGCATGCTTGTCTGCCAGACGGGCAAGGATATGAAGGCGGCACTTAGCGGGTATCTGCAGGTGCTGTCCGACGCGGACGCGAGTGCCGTGGGTGGTAAACTTCCGGCTGACGATTTCTACTACTTGGAGTAGCCCGTGCGTGCGTTTGCTCGACAAATGACAGAGCGTATGAAGGCGGTGGCGGCAGCAGGTGCCGTTGCCGCCTTTTGGCTTGCCGTGTGGGTGCTGGTGGCGGGTCTTGTGGCACAGCCGCTGATTTTGCCGGGGCCGGGCGCTGTCGTGGTATCGCTGCTGCGCCTGGCGTGCGATGGCGGTACCTGGGCGATTTTGGTGGGCTCGGGCGCGCGGATACTGGGCGGGCTGGCGCTTGCCGCGGTGTGCGGCGGCGTGCTGGCGGGAGCCTCGGTGCGGTCGCGGACGTTTGCCCGCCTGGTGGCACCGGCGCTGTCGTTTGTAAAGGCGACGCCGGTCGCCTGCGTGGTGGTCCTGTTGCTTATCTGGCTGGGATCGGCGCGCGTGAGCATCGCGGCGGTTTTTTTGATGGCGCTGCCGGGCGTATATTTCTCACTGGTCGAGGGCTTGGCGCAGGTTGATAAGCCGCTGGAGCAGATGCTCCGCCTGCATGGCGTGCGGGGCTGGCGACTGTTTTGCGCCCACACCTGGCGTGAGGTGCTGCCGTTTGTGCTTTCGTGCGCGAAGGCGGTCATCGGCATGAGCTGGAAGGCCGGTGTAGCGGCGGAGCTCATCGGCATGGCGACGGGCACCGTGGGTGAGCGCATCTATCAGGCAAAGCTTTTGATTGAGACGGCAGATCTGCTGGCGTGGACCGTGTTGGTCGTTACCGCCTCGTGGGCATGTGAGCGCGTGCTGGTGTGGCTGCTGCGGGTTTCGGGACCCGTGGCGTGGGGTGCGGCCGTGCGGGCGCATGGGCATGGATTGCACGGTCGTGCGGGCGCTGCCGACGTGGCGGAGCTTGCGCTTGCCGTGGGTGACAGGGCGCCCTGGGCGCCGGCGCTCGACGGGCTGGTGCTTAGTGTGCCCGCGGGCGGGCGCGCTTGCGTGATGGGCGCCTCGGGCGTGGGCAAGTCGACGCTGCTTGCCCTGGCAGCGGGGGAATGCGCACCGTGCTCCATGGTGTTTCAGGATGCGCGCTTGGTCGAGGACGCCTCGGCGCTGGATAACGTGCTTGTGTGCGCCGATGCACGCGTGGATGCCTCGAGTGCCGCTGCCTTGTTGCGCCTGCTGGTGCCGGGGATCGACGTGCATGCGTGCGTGGCCGAGCTCTCGGGCGGGCAGCGCCGTCGCGTCGAGATCGCTCGCACCCTGCTGTGCCCGGGCGGCGCGGTGATTCTTGACGAGCCCTTTACCGGTTTAGATACCGCTGCGCGCGACGCATGCGCCGAGGTCGTGCTCGACTTGCTCGACGGCCGTATGCTGCTGCTTGCCTCGCACGATGTCGCCGACGCTCAGGCCCTCGATATCTCGGACATCATCACGCTCTAAATACTAACTCAGCAACAAAATGATTCGTTTTCCTCCGCTCCCATGGGGTCGGGTGTGGTATTCTATCAGCGGGGTAATACTTAGGAATACCAAGTAATACCAATGCCGCAGAAACAAACTCCAGATGCGGGCCAATCGGGTTACCTTCACAGCCCGTCGCCCAGCCGCGTGGCCCGCATCTATCCGCACCACCGTCGTTTCAAAAAGGAAGCGCCATGGCAGAACACATGACCCCCGTAGTCGCGAAGGTCTTGCCCGAGGAAAAGGCGGCCTTCGCGGCGGCAACCCAGCTCGTGGGCACCACGCCGTCCAACGCCATCCGCATGTTTATCGCCGCGTTCAATCGCTGCGGCACCTTCCCGTTCGACATTTCGCCCAACGGGGCTTTTGGCGCTGCGCCCGATTCTCATCAACAATGACTGTCCCCAAGTGCCGGGTTTTGAGGAGGTTGGCATGCTCAATGCGCTGGTTTGGGCGCTTGCCTGTTTTGGTGTCGTCGCTGCCGATATTGCCCTGAGCATTGTTTTGTTCTCCGCGCTGGACATCGTGTCGGCACTGACGGGTTTCCCGATCGACAATCTCGATATTCAATGGTTTCAGGCCGCCGCTCAGACGGCGTCGTTTTTGATGGCGCTGCTGTGGTGGCGCTATCTGTGGCCCCGCTCCTTCATGGCGCGCCGGCAAGGTGAACGCCCGCTCGGCGGGGGAGCAAATGCTGCATGGAAGCGCGTCGCATGCGTTGTCGTGATCGGCCTATCCATGCAGGTGGTCATTAGCTACCTATGCGACGGCGTGCTGTCGCTGCTGCCCGAGGTTGCGGCGGACTATAGCGAGCTCGTCGAGGAAACAGGCTTGGGCGATACCAACCTTCTTGCCGTCCTGACCACGGTGCTCGGCGCTCCGTTTTGCGAGGAGTTGCTGGTGCGCGGCATTGTTTTTGAGTTTTCGCTACGAGCGTTTAATCCGCAGTGCCGCCCGCTTTGGAAGCGCAGGCGTCGTGCGAGCGCGCAGGACGGCGCCATGGTGCCCTGGGCGGCACCAAGCACGTGGGGTATCGCCGCGGCGATTGTGCTGCAGGCGGCAATCTTCGGTTTTATGCACATGAACTGGGTACAGGGCTGCTATGCGGGTGCCGCCGGCCTCATCTTTGGCTGGGTGCTCGTGACCACCGGAAAGCTCCGCTACACGATCCTGCTGCACTTTGCCTTTAACGCCGGGTCGTACCTGATGGGTCTGTTGTGGTTTGTGAACACACCGCTCGACGTGGTAATCACGGTCGCTATCGCCGGCGTCATCCTCGTTGAGGCTATGCACTCGCTGCGCCACGCGTGTGGGATGGGCGCAGCGAGCGCGCCGCTGCCCTAGTTGCGACGCCCGCCTCCGTTGGCGCCCTGACGCCCCTGAGCTGCACGGTTGCGCCCGGCAGTGTTTTGCGCGCGCGACATGCCGCCGTGCCCCTTGCTGCCTTTGGGTCCCTTGCCGCCAGCACCGCCGTGGGCCTTGCCGCCCTTCTTGCCGGTGCCATGCCCACCGCCAGCAGACGTCTCGCCCGGGCGCGGCGGCACGGGGCGGATTAGACAGTGTTTGGTGTAGCCGATCAGGTCACGACGTCCGGCTTTTTCCAGCGCCTCGCGTACCAGCTTGTAGTTCTCGGGTTTGCGATACTGGATGAGCGCACGCTGCATGGCCTTTTCGTGCGGGTCGCGCGCCACATAGATCGGCTCCATGGTGCGTGGGTCCACGCCGGTGTAGTACATGCAGGTCGACATGGTGGACGGTGTGGGGTAGAAGTCCTGCACCTGTTCGGGCATGTAGCCCATGTCGCGTACGGCCTCGGCCAGGTCCACAGCTTCCTTCATCGTTGAACCGGGGTGGCTCGAGATTAGGTATGGCACTACGTACTGCTTGAGTCCGTATTCGCGGTTCAAGCGTTCAAATTTACGGCAGAACGCGTCGTAGACGGCGCGGCTCGGTTTGCCCATCACGGACAGCACCGCGTCGCTCACGTGCTCGGGTGCTACGCGCAGCTGGCCCGAGACGTGATGCTCCAGCAGCTCGCGCAAAAACTCGTCCGAGGCGTCGGCCATGGTGTAGTCAAAGCGTATGCCGCTGCGGACGAAGACCTTCTTGACGCCCGGCAGCTGGCGCAGATCGCGCAGCAGCTGCGTGTAGCCGCTCTCGTCGACCACCATGTTCTTGCACACACTCGGCCACAGACAGCGCTTGTTCTTGCACACGCCGTGCTTGAGCTGCTTGTCGCAGGCCGGACGGCTAAAGTTGGCCGTCGGTCCACCCACGTCGTTGATGTAGCCCTTAAACTCGGGATCGTGCGTGAGCAGCTCGGCCTCGCGCATGATCGAGTCGTGGCTGCGCATCTGCAGTACGCGGCCCTGGTGGAAGGTGAGGGCGCAAAACGAGCACTCGCCAAAACAGCCGCGGTTGGAGCTAATGGAAAATTTGATTTCGGCAAAGGCCGGCACGCCGCCCGTTGCGTCGTAGTCGGGATGCCAATCGCGTGCGTAGGGGAGTTCGGCAACCTCGTCCATCTCGTCTGTGGTGAGTGTTGCCGATGGCGGGTTCTGCACCACATAGACGCTGTTGGGGTAGGGCTCTACCAGACGATGCCCGGTGATGGGGTCCATGTTCTGCTGCTGCACATTAAAGCTGCGCGCGTAGTTGAGCTTGTCGGCGGTAAGGTCGTCCCAGCTGGGCAGCAGGTCGTAGTCGTAGACCTCGTCGAGCGAACCCGTGCGGTAGACGGTACCGTTGATGTAGGTGATCTGATCGACAGGCAGTCCGGCATCGAGCGCGTCGGCGATCTCGACGATCGCATGCTCGCCCATGCCGTAGATGAGGATGTCGGCGCCCGAGTCGAGCAGTACCGAGCGTTTGAGCTTGTCCTGCCAGTAGTCGTAGTGGGCCAGGCGGCGCAGGCTTGCCTCGATGCCGCCGATGATGATGGGAGCGTCCTTGAACGTCTGGCGGATGAGGTTGCCGTAGACCGTGACGGCACGATTGGGGCGGTGCCCCTCCTCGCCACCGGGGGTATAGGCGTCGGTATGGCGGCGGTGCTTGGTCACCGAATAGTGGTTGACCATGGAGTCCATGTTGCCGGCGCTGACGAGAAAGCCCAGGCGCGGCTCGCCGAGCACGGTGATGCTGGCGGGGTCGGTCCAGTCGGGCTGGCAGATAATGCCCACTTTGTAGCCGTGCGCGTCGAGGACGCGGCTGATGATGGCCATGCCAAAGCTGGGGTGGTCCACGTAGGCGTCGCCGCAGATGTAGACGAAGTCGCACTGGTCCCAGCCACGCGCATCCATGTCGGCGCGGCTGACGGGGAGGAACTTGTCGCGGCCCGGACGCCAGGGGCGTGAGGGCGCTGCTGAGGCATGCGTGGGTCGCGAGCCCTGCGCCTTGCCGCCGCGCTTTTGCTGCTGGCCCTGTTTGCCCTGCTGTCCGCGTTGGCTGTTCTGAGCGTGCTGAGGCTTTTTTGCCACGATCCCTCCCGGTGTTTGTATGCTGCACGTAATTGTAACCAGTCTTTTTGGGACGGGGCTAAAAAGACTGGTGGAGTACATGAGCTGGCGGATTGGCGCGTCGATGCGGGTGCCGGCGCCGCGCCCGCTGTTTGTTTCCAGACTGTGTATCTGCGCGTTGGGGAACTCGTCTCGCGCGCACGCTATATTGTCAATGGGTTACAGTATGAACGGCGGCTATATGTCCGCCAACGCACGAGGGAGTCGTCAACAAGGAGGATGCACGACGATGCAGCGTGCCAAGCAGATATCGGAGTCTATTGAGCTGGGCATCATCTTGGCGCTCGCCGGTGGCTTTATGGACGTTTATTCGTACATTGGGCGCGACCATGTTTTCGCAAACGCTCAGACGGGCAACATCCTGCTCGTGGGCGTGAGCATCTCGGAAGGCAACTGGGCGCTGGCGGGACGCTATTTCTTCCCCGTGGTGTCGTTTGCCGTGGGCATTATGCTTGCCGACTTGGTTCACGAGCGGTTTGGCAGTGTGATTCACTGGCGTCAGGTGACGGTGTTCTTTGAAGCCGTCATCTTGCTGGGCGTGAGTTTTATTCCCGGTGGCGATTTCAACCTGCTCGCCAACTGCCTCACTTCGTTTGCCTGCGGTATGCAAGTCGAGAGCTTCCGCAAGATCCACGGTCACGGCATCGCCACGACCATGTGCATCGGCAACTTGCGCAACGCGCTGCAAAACGTGGATGATTACATCATCACCCACAAGCGCGGCTTTTTGGAAAACGGCCTGCTGTACTTTGGCGTGATCTTTACCTTTGTGTTTGGCGCCGTGCTGGGCAACTGGTGTATTGAGCGCATGGGCCTGCACTCCATTGCGGTGGCGAGCGTGCTGCTGTTTATCGCGTTTGCCATCATGTTCATCGACCGCGAGCGCGACTTGCGTTTTCGCTGGAAGGTTGCGGCCGAGGCTTGGAAAGAGGGCTGTCGAAAGTAGAGGAATGCGGCAGAGGGGTTGTCCCTTTGCCGCAGTATTTTTCATCTCCTGTTGAAACGCTTTAACAATTTTGACGTTCTCACGTGTTTTTTGTTTCAAAAGCGTTAGGATGGGACTCATAGCGTGGGGCGTAATGGGTGCCCCGCACACGATGGGAGGCTATCAATGGCTAATCGTTTCGTTCTCAACACCATCTCTTATCATGGTTCCGGCGCCATCAAGGAGATCCCCGGCGAGCTCCAGCGTCGCGGCTACAAGAAGATCTTCGTCTGCTCCGATCCCGACCTGGTCAAGTTTGGCGTTACCGCCAAGGTAACCGACGAGCTCGACGCCGCCGGCATCGCTTGGAGCCTCTACTCCGAGATTAAGCCCAACCCCACTATCCAGAACGTCAAGGACGGCGTCGAGGCCTTCAAGGCCGCCGAGGCTGACGCTATCGTGACCATCGGTGGCGGCTCCTCCATGGACACCGCCAAGGCTATCGGCATCATCATCAACAACCCCGAGTTCGCCGATGTCCGCAGCCTCGAGGGCGTTGCTCCCACCAAGAACCACGCCGTGTTCACCATCGCCGTGCCGACGACTGCCGGCACCGCTGCCGAGGTCACCATCAACTACGTCATCACCGACCCTGAGAAAGTCCGCAAGTTCGTGTGCGTCGACACCAACGACGCCCCCGAGGTCGCCGTCGTCGACCCCGACATGATGGCTTCCATGCCCGCCGGCCTTACCGCTTCCACTGGTATGGACGCTCTGACCCACGCCATCGAGGGCTACACCACCAAGGGCGCCTGGGAGCTCTCCGACATGTTCCACTTTGAGGCCATTAAGTTGATCAGCGAGAACCTGCGCGACTCCGTTGCCGAGGCCAAGTCCGGCCAGCCCGGCTCCGGCCGCGAGGGCATGGCTCTTGGTCAGTATGTCGCCGGCATGGGCTTCTCCAACGTTGGCCTGGGCATCGACCACGCCATGGCTCACACCCTGTCTGCTCACTACGACACCCCGCACGGCGTCGCTTGCGCCATGCTGCTGCCGATCGCCATGGAGTTCAACAAGCCGGTCTGCGCCGAGCGCCTGGCCAAGGTTGCCGTCGCCATGGGCGTTGACACCACGGGCATGAGCACCGACGAGGCTGCCGACGCCGCCATCGCCGCCGTCAAGCAGCTCTCCGCCGACGTGAACATCCCGCACGTCTGCGAGGCCATGAAGGCCGACGAGATCGAGGTCCTGGCCAAGGACGCCATGGCCGACGCTTGCTTCCCGGGTAACCCGCGCGAGGCGACGCTCGACGACGTCATCGAGCTCTTCAAGAAGATTTGCCCGGCTGAGTAAATTACTCCCGTCGGCGGTCCCGGGCTTCCCTCCGGATGCGTCCTCGGACATGTAAAAGGCCCCGCTGCGCGCGTTGCGCGGCGGGGCCTTTTGCGTCCTGCGGAATGCGCCCGGAGGGAAGCCCGGGATCGCCTGCGTTCTTTTCTCAGATGCCGGGGTGCCGGAAAGGCGGGATGTGAGGGGCGCATTGTTGGATGGCGCCTTGTATCTGCTTATCGTGGCGGGCGCAGTCCTGGCGAGCTCGATGGGCCATCTCGCTAGGTAAAAAGATGGTTCGCGGTGGTATTGTTGCTGTGGGTTTAATTCGATATGAAAGGGTGACTTTGGTGTCCAAGATGGATTCTACGCTCTCCTATATTACTGACCAGTTGAAGGCGCTTACCTCGATTGCTTCGCCTACGGGCTATACCCGTGCGGCGACTGATTATCTGATGGAGACGTTGCGCGATATGGGCTTTGGGCCCGAGCGTTCTAACAAGGGCAATGTGCTCGTTGAGCTTGGTGGTGAGGGTGAGCCGCTCGTGTTGGCGAGCCATGTCGATACCCTGGGCGCCATGGTGCGCTCCATTAAGGACAATGGTCGCCTGCGTCCCACGACGCTTGGCGGGCATCAGTGGTCTACGGCCGATGGCGAGAACTGCACCGTTTACACGCGCGATGGCAATGTCTACACGGGTGTGGTCCTCAATACCGAGCCTTCGGCGCATGTGGCCGATGAGCCGGTCAAGGCCATCGAGAAGAACATGGAGATCCTGCTCGACGAGAACGTTGACAGCAAGGACGATGTGCTCGAGCTGGGTATTCAGACTGGCGACATCATCGCTATGGATCCGCGCACCACGGTGACGGAGAGCGGCTACATTAAGAGTCGCTTCCTTGACGACAAGCTGTCGGCGTCGATTCTGCTGGGCTTGGCGCGTGCCGTCGCCGCTGGCGAGGTGACGCTCTCGCGCAAGGTGTCGCTGCTCTTTACCGTGTACGAGGAGGTCGGTCACGGCGGTGCCTTTGTGCCGGCCGACACGCGCGAGATGATCAGCGTGGACATGGGCTGCGTGGGCGACGACCTGGGCTGCACCGAGCGCATGGTTTCGATTTGCGCTAAGGATTCGGGCGGTCCGTACAACTACGACCTGGTAACCACACTATCCAACATCGCGCGCGAGCTGGAGCTCGATTACGCCATCGATGTGTACCCGCATTACGGTTCCGACGTCGAGGCCACGCTCTCGGCCGGCTACGACATTCGCCATGGTCTGATCGGCCCCGGCGTGTACGCGAGCCACAACTACGAGCGCAGCCACATCGACGGCGTGCGCAATACCTACGAGCTGGTTCGCGCCTACGTTCAGCGCTAGGGGAGCAGCTTGCGACTCGGCTGACCAATCGCTAAGGCCCGATTTCTCGGGACTTTTTTCGCTTTGGGTTGTTTAGTATTATGATGTCTGTAATCTATTAACTAAACGTGTAAATTACTTAACGAGGTGATGCGGTGTATGGACACGTCTGAGTACTTGTCTATGGGTGATGCTGCCCGCCTGTTGGGCGTTACGAAAGCCCGCATATCTCAACTTGCCGCATCGGGAACGCTCGCGTGCGATATTGTGGGCGGACGGAAGATGGTCGAGTACAATTCTGCGATCGCCTATCAAAAGGTCCGCAAGCGAGGACGCCGTCCTGCAGCCGATGTGGGACGCAAGTTTACGCTGATGTCGGCCGACCATGAGGTCGCGTATGTCTCATTTGATCCGACGCGCGAGTTCCCCTTCGAAATCGCCGAGGTCCTCGATGCGCAACGAATGCCGTTTGGCACATGCTCGAGCTCTTCTCCAACGGTGAATAAGCGGGAGCTCAACGCGTGGTGGGGGCATCGGTCGGTGCCCGATGTTCGTCCTGGGCTTATCTCGCGCTACCGCGAGCTGGGAATTGCCAGTGGCATTGAGGTGCCGGTTCAGTGCCTGGGTCTCTCGCTTTCGGATTGCTATTGGCTGCGGCCGGCAGAATGCGACGGGTTCGAATGGCGAAACCTCAATTACTTCGAGAACGAATTTGAGCGATCGGCGCCCGAGGGGCGTTCGGGTTGGCTGGAAGGCATCGGTCTTAAAAATCCGGATAACACGTCCGAGGGCGAGCTCCCTAAATCGTGGATGATTCGCAACGGTGTTCGCGTTCTGGTCAAGGGATGCGGCATGGACGACCAACGGCCCTTTAACGAGGCGGTTGCAACGGCTCTGCATCGTCGCTTGCTGTCGGAGGGCGAGTTTGTTCCTTATACGGTTGAGCGGATGTTCGATGGCCCTGCGTGCCTGTGCGAGGATTTTCTTGACGGCCGCGAGGAATACGTTCCGGCTGTTTACGTTAAGAACGCCCTTGGTGGCCAGCGAGGAAGCTCGACGTACGACCGGTACTGCCGCTTTCTTGGTAAGCATGGAGCAGACGAGGCCGCTGTGAGAAGGTCTATGTCGCAGATGATCGTTTGCGATGCCCTTTTGGCCAACAGCGATCGCCATTGGCGAAACTTCGGTATCATCCGCAATGTCGACACCCTGGAGATAAAACCTGCACCGCTGTTCGATAGCGGTAACTGTCTGTGGTATAACGTGCCAACTGTCTTGCTCGCGGCTGGCGAGTTTGGGTTTGCTGCTAAGCCGTTTGGGCCCGACCCTTCCGTCCAGCTGGCGCTTGCGGACTCGCTCGATTGGTTCGATTCATCGCGGCTCAACGGATTTGTTGATGAGGCGATCGAGATTCTTTCGCAGAGCGAATGGGCCACGGCGGAGGGTCGACTCGAGGCCATCCGCCGCGGCCTCGAGCGTCGCATAATCGAGGTTGGTGCCGCTGTTGAGGTACTTCGACACGTGCAGCGATAAACCCGCGGCTACTTAAGTGCGCCGGTCACGGTGCCGCCGCCCAGGACGATGTCGCCGCGGTATATAACGACGGCCTGGCCGGGGGCGATGGCTCGTTGCGGCTCGTCATAGGTCAGCAGCATTTGTCCGTCGGCGCCACGTGTAAGGGTCGCCGCCTGGTCCTTTTGACGGTAGCGGTACTTGGCTCCCACGCGAATGCCGCCGGCATCGAGCTCTGCCTTCATGCGGTCGGCAGGGGCGCTCCAAATCCAGTCGTTGGCCGTGAGCGCCGTGGCCGTCAGGTCCTCTGCCTCGCCCAGATGCACGGTGTTGTTGACGGCGTCGACACCCGTTACGTACACGGGATGCGCCATCGCGACGCCCAAGCCCTTACGCTGGCCGATGGTGTAGCGCAGCGCGCCGTTGTGGCGCCCAACCACGCTGCCGTCGCGCCATACGATGTTGCCCGGTGCAGCGGCATGTCCGCAGCGGCGCTCGATATAGCCCGCGTAGTCGCCGTCTGGAATAAAGCAGATGTCCTCGCTTTCGGCCTTCTTAGCGTTAACAAAGCCCTGCTCGGTGGCTATGCGGCGCACGTCGCGCTCTTTGTCTAGGCCTGCCAGCGGAAAGATCGTGTGCGCCAGGCGCTCCTGCGTGAGCGAATACAAAAAGTAACTCTGGTCCTTTTTGGGGTCCTCGCCGCGATGCAGCTGCCAGGTGCCGTCGGGCGCCTGGCTCGTTTTGGCATAGTGGCCTGTGGCGATGTAGTCGCAGCCCATATCCAGCGCCGCATCCAGCAACGCGCCAAACTTAATATGGCGGTTGCAGATGATGCACGGATTGGGCGTCAGCCCCTCCTGGTAGGCGTTCATAAAACGCTCGACAACGTTGCGGTCGAAGGTTTGCTGCAAGTCGAGCACGTGATGGGGTATCCCCAGGCGCTCGGCGACGGCCTTTGCATCGGCGATGTCGCGGTCGACCTTACTCATGCCCGTGGTGGGATCGGGCGCGGGGCAGGTGAGGCGCATGGTGGCACCGACACATTCGTAACCCTGACTTTTGAGCAGATACGCGGTCACGCTGGAATCGACGCCGCCGCTCATGGCGACGAGCACGCGCTTGTTGTGCATGGGGAGGTTCTCCTTGGTGGCATGTGGCCAAAAAAGAAAAGCGGCGCGGGAGGCTGGTTCCGCGCCGCAGACATTGTAGCAAGTTCGGGCGTCCTGTGGGACACCCTGTTGGGATGAGCTCAGGCTGCCAGAAGAGAGGGGAGACCGGCGTGCCTTGGACTCGTTCTAAGAACGAGAGCTCTAGTCCTGGAAGAGTGCCGTGGACAGGTAGCGCTCGCCGGTGTCGGCGAGCAGCGCCACGATGGTCTTGCCCTCGTTCTCGGGGCGCTTGGCCAGCTGCAGTGCGGCCCACACGGCGGCGCCGGACGAAATGCCCGCGAGCACGCCCTCCTTGTGGCCCACGGCGCGGCCGGTGGCAAAGGCGTCGTCGTTCTCGACGGGGATGATCTCGTCGTAGACCTGGGTGTCGAGGACGTCGGGCACAAAGCCGGCACCGATACCCTGGATCTTGTGCGGGCCGGCCTGGCCCTTGGAGAGCACCGGGGAGGTGGCGGGCTCGACGGCGACGACCTGAATCTGGGGGTTCTGCTCCTTGAGGAACTCGCCCACGCCGGTCACGGTGCCGCCGGTGCCAACGCCGGCGACGAAGATGTCGACCTTGCCGTCGGTGTCATCCCAGATCTCGGGGCCGGTCGTGGCCTTGTGGATGGCGGGGTTGGCGGGGTTCACAAACTGGCCGGCGATGATGCTGTTGGGGGTCTCCTTCTGCAGCTCTTCGGCCTTGGCGATAGCGCCCTTCATGCCTTTGGAGCCGTCGGTGAGCACGAGCTGTGCGCCGTATGCCTGCATAAGCTTGCGGCGCTCGACGGACATGGTCTCGGGCATGGTGATGATCACCTTGTAGCCGCGAGCCGCCGCCACCGAGGCGATGCCGACGCCGGTGTTGCCGCTCGTGGGCTCGATGATGGTGTAGTCGCCGCCACGCACGAGCTTGCCGGCCTTCTCGGCCTCGTCAATCATGTTCTTGGCGACGCGGTCTTTAACGGACCCGGCGGGGTTGAAGTATTCCAGTTTGACGAGCACACGGGCCTTGAGGTCCTCGTCGGCCTCGAAGTGGGTGAGCTCCAGAAGCGGGGTGTGGCCGATAAGCTGATCGATGGACGTGTAAACATTGCTCATGGTGAACCTCCAAAGTGTTCAAATGACTGGATACCGTGTGGTTTTACGGTGTGTGGCAGCGAAACCCACAAACCTTATAGGTTGTTCGTTTTGCTGTTGGCAAGCATAGTAGACAGTAAAGCCTAGTAACGCAATAGGAAATAGAAGATTATTACGAGTCGATTAACCATCTTGACGGGAATAGGTATTTTCAAAACCAATTTTTCGGCTAGAATTTCTACGAATTAAAAGACCGAAAGGCAGCTATATATATGTTGGTTTCCACAAAGGGCAGATATGCCCTACGCGTTATGGTCGACCTGGCCGAGCATCAGGCGGCCGGTCGCATCCCGCTCAAAGAGATCGCGGCGCGCCAGGGGATTTCGGAGAAGTACCTCGAGAATATTCTGGCTACGCTCGTGCGCGCCAACATGCTCTCGGGCATGCGCGGCAAGGGCGGCGGCTATGTGCTCACGCGCCCGCCCGAGCAGTACACGGTGGGCGAGATCTTGCGCCTGACCGAGGGCAGCCTGGCGCCGGTCGCCTGCCTGGATGGCGACTGCAAGGGTTGTTCGCGCTCTGACGAGTGCCCCACGCTCGACGTGTGGAAGAACCTGGACAAGCTTATCAACGACTACCTCGACGGTGTGACGCTCGATCAACTTGTCGCTCCCAACGAAGGCTACGACTACGTGATCTAGCCCACCTGCCATTTGGGGACGGGGTGGAAATGGCAGATTCTCTCGCCCTTTGAGACTTGGCAAATAAGAAGGCCGCCCATTTTTGTGATGGGCGGCCTTCGTTTTGGGCTGTTGAGACGGGCGCGGCCGGAATGGCCGTTTTAGCCCTCGGCGATGCTGTCGAGGATGCTGCGCATGATGGACACCAGGATGCTGCCCATGAAGGCCGATCCAAAGCTGGCGATGGAGATACCCGCGCCCAGCAGATTGACCGACAGATAGCTGGCCAGCTCGAGCATAAAGCTGTTGACTACGAGCTGAAAAATACCCAGCGTAATGATCGTGAGCGGCAGCGAGATAACCGTCAGGAACGGCTTGACGAGCGAATCGACGATGTTCAGGAACAGTCCCACGAAGGCGAAACAGACCCAGGCCTCGGCAAAACCGAAGGGCTGGATGCCGGGGACGAGGAACGTGGCAATCGCGATGGCGATCGAGGTAAAGAGCCAGTTAAGCATAAAGCGCATGGTGTGAATCCTTTCTTGCGCAGGGTGCGTCGGCGTCGCGTGAAGCGGTTTGCTGCGGCAGCTTGGACGGCCGCTCGGGTGTGCCGCCTTGTTCGGCCGCCCATTGTCTCAGATATTCGTGGAGCTTACGTGCGCATTCGGTTTCAAAACGGCGTTCGTCCTGAAAAACGCGCCGCTGGCAGAGAGTCTTGTCGCTTTAGTTTGGTGGTGTGCTACACTGCTACGGGCAAAAGCCACAGGCGTTGCCCTATTGCATAGAACGGGCGAACGATGCCCGATGTCAGTATCAACTTCGATGCCTTATGGCGGGTTTGGCGGTGATCGATGAATATCGAGAACATGTTTGACAAGCCTGATGTCAAGCAGCTGGTCCACGCATTTAGTCTTTTGGATGACGAGAAGGATATCCAGGCGTTTTTGACCGATATCTGCACGCCGCGCGAGATCTGCGATCTTTCGCAACGTCTGCAGGTTGCGCGTTATCTGGATGAGGGCGAGCCTTATGTTGAGGTTCAGGCCCGCACCGGCGCTTCGTCCACTACGGTGAGCCGCGTGTCCAAGGCACTCAACGGCGAGTACGGCGGCTATCGCAAGATCCTCATCAAGCTGGAGGATGGCGAGTAGGCCAGCGGTAAAAACGAATTGCGCAGAACCGTCCCTTCGGGGGCGGTTTTTTGATCCTTTGGGGACGGAGGAAAACGGATCACTGGGTTAGACTGACCTCCTCGGTGATCCATTTTCCTCCGTCTCCAAGGGGTCAAATCTGTTGGCGTGGGGCAAATCTGTCCGCGCGGGCGGGTAGGATGGAAACATTGAATATTGCGAACGGTTTGAGTGGAGGACCATGCCTGTTCGAATCTATACCACCAACGCCGGCGCGGATTTGAGCGATGCCGAGGCGGCGCTGCTCGCCGACCTGGTTGCCCGCCATGGACGTGCCGTTTTGCTGGCGCCAACGTTTGCCGAGCTCGACCTGTGCCGTCATGATGCGGCGGAAGCCGGCGTTTCGCTGGGTATTGACTACAAGACGCCTACATCGTGGCTTCGCTCGCTTTGGGAGCTTTTGGGCGACGGGCGCGGTTTCGTCGACAACCTGCAGCGCCAGATGCTGTTTTCGGACATGGTAGCGCGCCTCGACGACGCCGACCTGCAGCCGCTTTCGCGCAGCCAGGGCACGGTGCGTATGCTCGCGCGTATGGCTCGCGATGTGCTGCCGGGTGTGGCAGGGACAGGCACCGAGCGTTGCTGCGACAACGTTTGCAAGCCCAAGCCCAAAAGCGACGCCGAGGCTCGCGTGTTTGAACTTTTGTGCGCCTATGCGCGCGGTTTGGACCGTCGAGATATGGTCGAGCCCTGCGAGGCGGCTGACATTATGGCCGGCGCTTTGGCCGACAACCTGCCGGGGTGCGCCCGCGCCGTTTGCGTGCGCGGCGTCACGTCATTTACGTATAGCCTGCTCGAGCTGCTGTCCGCCGTGGCAAACAACGGGGGAGAGGTTGTCGTGCTGCTTGCCCGCGAGCAAGCGGCGATGCGCGAGGAGCTTGCCGCGGCATTTGATGTCCGCGGTGTGCTGTTTGAGATCGCGCCGCTGGGGGAGGGCGCCGCCGCGCCCCAGACTGCCTCCAAGTCCGCTGCTCAGCCTGCCTTTATTGAGGTCGCCGGCCCCCATGCCCGTGCCCATGCTTATGCGGACGTCATCGATAAGTTGGTGAAAGCGCACAAGGAGTCCAAGGACGATAAAGTTGCTGCAACACCCGCCGACCCCGTACGCGTGCTCGTTGTTTCTGCCCGGGCACCCCAGCTGTTCGGCGAGCTTGCCGCTCGTTTGGCGGCGCGCCACGTTGCTGCCGAGACGGCCGAGTTCACGGCGTTTTCCCAATCCATTGCGGGCAGGCAGTTCACGGCGCTCGCCAACCTGATCGAGCGTATGAAGGCCGCCGACGAAGGGGCAGCTTCTAAGACTGAGTGGTGGCCCGCTCCGGAGCTTACCGACTGGATTTACAGCCCGCTTTCGGGTGCCGACGCCGCCAGCGCGCGCACGTTCGACAAGAATATGCGACTGTCGCGCAGCAAGACCACTGCGGGCGTCAAGAGCCTGCTGCAGAGCGTGCAGGGCCAGGTGAGGGGCGCGCGCAAGGCGGCGAGCGACGAGAACTGGTTTAAGAACGTGCCGTGTGTGGTTTCGGACGTGTTCCAAGCGCTGTGGCGCGACAAACCCGTGACGGCGCTCAAGGCCATGCTTGCCGTTGCCGAGGCACTGCCCGATCGCGCACTTGGCGGTCTCGACGGTCAGGCCCGTCGCCAGGCGGAGGTGGCCCTGCTGCGCCACGTCATCGACATCCTTATGAATGGCGCCCGTGCGCTCGACGTGTCGCAGGCCGCGACCGTGCCCGTGCTCGACGACATTCGAACCAAGGTGGACAAGCGTAGCGCCGCCTACGATTACGAGACCTACGAGGTTGACCGTGCGCCACGCGCCCAGGTTCGCTTTGCTTCGCTTGCCGATGCGGCGGCTCTGCGCCCCGGCAGCTACGATGCCGTGCTGTTTGCCGATGTCGATCTGGACAGCTATCCGCTCTCACACGAAGAGGGGCCGCTGACCACGCTGACGGCGAGCCTCGGTCGCGAGGGCGTGACGCTTGAGCCTGCGGCCTTGCTGCGCGCACGCTTTGGCCGCGCGATACAAGCGTCGCGTGGTCCGGTTACGCTCGCCCGTGTGACCCACGATCGTCAGGCGCGCGAGTGCTATCCGGCGGCCGTGTGGACCGAGTTGCGGGCGCATGCCGAGGCCGCTAACGATGCTAAGGCCGCTGACGCCGACAAGGCCGCTGACGACGCTAAGGCCGTTGGCGCCGACAAGGCGAAGTGCGTGGGTGAGGGCGATATCGTAAGGGACTTCGATCCCGCGGCAGGCGAAGGTCTTAGGCGCGAGCGCGTGACCTGCGAAGCTCCTCAGCATCTGAGCGATGAAGCCATTCCGTATCTGGTCCTGCGCCGTCGCGATGGCGAGGGCGAGGATGCGCCGCTGGTGCCGCGTCTGACGTCTGCCTCGCAGATCGAGGCCTATTCGACCTGCCCGCTGTGCTGGTTCGTCTCGTATCGCGTCAAACCCCAGTCGATCGACGCCGGCTTTGGCAACATGGAGAAGGGCAACTTTGTCCATGACGTGCTGGAGCACTTGCATGCCCGTCTGCCCCAGGAGGGCATGGAGCGCGTGACGCCCGAGAACCTGCCACGTGCTCAGGAGCTGCTGCACGAGGTCTTTGCCGAGACCCTGGCCGAGCACGCCGGCAAGCGCGGTACCGAGGGCCCGCTGGTGCCGCTCTCTCCAGTGGAGGAGCGCCAAGTGGCCGAGATTTTGCCGCAGCTGGAGGGCGTGCTTGCCTATGAAGCCGAGGCGCTCGCGCCCTTCGCGCCGCGCTACCTGGAGTTTGCGTTCAACGAGCTCCAGGTCGAGTATGCCGGCTGGCCGCTTGGCGGGCGCATCGACCGCGTGGACGTGGACGCCGAGAATCGCGCCGTGGTAATCGACTACAAGCATCGCACGGGCGTTGAGGAGTTTAAGCTCGCCGACCCTACGGTGCGCGACGAGGAATCAGGCACGGCGCCCATCGACGATCCGCGGTGGCTGCCGCCCCATACCCAGACGCTTATCTATGCGCAGGCTATGCGCCGGGCGCTGGATCTGGACACCCACGCGGCGCTCTATTTTTCGACCAAGGGCGGCAAACCGGCGCTGCGAGGCGCCGCGAGTGCCGAGCTGCTCGAGGAGGAGCGTGGTGACGGCCGCATCCCGGGGCTTAAGAAGGGCTTTCCCGGCGAGGGCGGCAGCATGGACTTCGACGCCCTGCTCGATCGCGTGGAGGACGGCATCGCCGAGCGCCTGCGCGAGCTCGAGGCAGGCAACGTTGCCGCCGTCGACCCGGCGTCGACGCAGGCCGCGCATGCGCGCTGCTCGTATAACCACGAAGGAACGTTTGTAAGGAGGGACGTGTAGACCATGGATCTTTCGACTTTGATGCCGCAACAGCTGCAGATCGTCAAAACGCTCGACCGTCCGCTGTTTGTCTCGGCGGGTGCCGGTTCGGGCAAGACCTTTACCCTCACGCGCCGCATCGTCTACGCGCTCTCGCCCGAATCCGGTCCGTTCGTTGAGCATCTGGACCAGGTGCTCGCCATTACCTTTACCAAAGACGCCGCGGCCGAGATCCGTGACCGTGTGCGCCGCGCGCTCATCGACGAGGGCATGGACGAGGAAGCCCTGACCGTCGACGATGCGTGGATCTCGACCATTCACGGCATGTGCTCGCGTATCCTGCGCGCACATGCGTTGGAGCTGGGCATCGATCCCGAGTTCACGGTGCTCACCGATACCGACGAGCTTATGGACCAGGCTGTTGAGCATGTGCTGGCCCGCGCGACGGCGCCCGATGCCGCCCCCGAGCTCGCCGCTTCGCTTAAGGCCCTCTACGCTTGGTATCCCATGGCGGGCGAGGGTGGGCCGTTTGGCGCCGGTATCACCATTAAAGGACTGGTGCGCGACCTGCTGGAGCTATCGAGCCAGCTGCCGGGCGGCATGGACGATGTGTGCGTGGCGCGCGGCCAGGCTGACACCTCGGCGCTTGCCGACGCCTATCGCGCGGCGTTGGGTGCGAGCAAGGCCGCGACCGAAAAGGCACAGGTGGCACTCGACGCCATCGACGCGTTTGAGGCGAGCGGCAAAACCATGGAGGATGCGGCGCGACTCATGATGTCGTGCAGCATGCCTCGGGCGAGCAAGGCGTTTTCTAAGGAGCAGGTGGAGCTACTCAAGGCCGAGGCTGCCGATGCGTTTATCAATATCGTGCTGGCCTGCGGTGGTCCCGCACTCGATGCGCTGGTGGGCCTGGCCCGTTCCGTGGAGGCTGAGTATCGCGCGCTGAAGGCCGGCCAGTCCGCGCTCGATAACAACGACCTACTGCGTATGGCGTACGAGGCGCTGCGCGACTACCCGGCTATTCGAGCGGCCTATGAGGGCCGCTTTAAGATGGTCATGATCGACGAGTTCCAGGATACCGACCAGATGCAGGTCGACCTGATCCGTTACCTGACCGGCGCGGGTGAGCGTGCGCTGTGTACCGTGGGCGATGCACAGCAGTCGATCTACCGCTTCCGTGGTGCCGAGGTCGAGGTGTTCCGTCGCCAGGAGCGCAAGGTGGGTTCGACGACGGCGTCCGAGACGGTCGCCACGTCCGATGCCCCCGCCGGCGAGCTTGTCAAGCTTGTACGCAACTTCCGCAGCCACGACGAGGTGCTGCGCTATGTGGCGCGCGTCTTTGACGGCGACACCGGTGGTTTGATGCAGGGGTTCTTGGATCTTGAACCGAGCGACGAACGCGAGGACAAGCTCAAGGCAAAGGCTTCGCGCCGCCAGGCGGTCTTCGTTGCCGGTGGCAGCACGCAGGAGCGAACGCAGGCGAAAGCTCGTGCGATTGCCGAGCGGTTCCAAGCGCTCGTCAAAGCGGGGCAGCCCCAGGGCAGCATGGTCCTGCTGCTGGGCCGCATGACCAACGCCGATGTCTATGCGCAGGCCTTCCGCGACCAAGGGCTCGACTGCGTGATCGCAGGCGGCTCGGTCTTTGCCCAGGCTGCCGAGGTGCAGACGGTGCGCGCTCTGGTGTGCGCGCTCGCCAATCCGGTCGATACGGCGCAGGGCCTTATGCCACTGCTCGCCTCGCCGATGTTTGCGCTCGGCGCCCAGGAGTTCCTGGCGCTGGCGACCAAGCTGGACGACCAGACGGGGGAGACCTCGCGCCGCAACATCGACGTGGGCATCATGAGCGATTCCGATGTGCCGGGTTTGCAAGACTTGCCGCTCGTGACGCGCGCCCGCGAGGTGCTGCGGTATGCGCTTCGTCGCGTGGGCCGCGATTCGTTCGCCGCCATCGCGCGCGATACTGTCAACGCTTCCGGCTGGTTTGTGCGTCTGGCACAGCGTGGTCCCGAGGGCAAGGCCATTGCCGCCAACGTGCTTAAGGCGCTCGATGCCGTGGCCGAGGCGGAGGCCGAGTTCGGTAACTCGCCGCGTTCCATTGCGCTTGCCTTCGACCGCTTCTTGGCGGGCAAGGAGGCCCCAGGCGCCCTCAACGAGGAGGGCGACGGCGCGGTGCGCATCATGACGGTGCATGCCTCCAAGGGCCTGGAGTATCCGGTCGTGGCGGTTGCGGAGTGCTTTGGCGTGCGTAAGTCCTCGGGTGCGGCTCAGATGGGGCGTGTCGAGGGTGGAGCGCAGGTCGTGGCGCTGCCGGCACGCTTCGACGGCGTTAAACTCGCGGACGGCACGTTCGTAAAGGGCGATGACGTCAAAAAGCAGTTTGAGCATGCGTTTAAGGGTAAGGGCACGTCGCTATGGTTGCCGCCGGAGCTCATGGAGGATGTCTGCGCGACGGGTTCTCCCGCCGAGGCATTCGTTCGCCTGCGCAACGACGACCTGCAGCTTTCGCTCGAGGAGCGGGCTCGCTTGCTCTATGTCGCCATGACGCGAGCGCGCGAGCTGGTCATTCTGGCGATGGATGTCGGCGTGAGCCGCGGCAAGGTGACGGCGCCGACCTTCGATGTCGAGACGGATCTGACCTACGACGTGCTGCGCCGCATCCTGCCGACCGACAGCCTGGACATACCGCAGCTCGATAGCGACCGTTTGGTGTTCGACAACTCCAAGCCGGGCGACTACGAGCTCATCTCGCTGGCGGACTTTACGTTTGGCGAGCAGGCGTTTGAGGTCAACGCTTCGCTGGATGTCGAGGGCAGGCTTGTCCGCGGCGATGCGGAGCCGGAGGGCGCCGGTGCGGATGCCCGCGCCGCCGTTCCCGGTCCTGCCGACCCCGAGCCCGATGCGTTTGAGCTCGTGTACCCCCAAGCGGTGGGCGTGCGCATGGGCACCTGCCCGTATCCGGCGCGCGATTCGTACAGCTACTCGTCAATTGCCGCGGTGCTGCATGCCGAGTCCGAGGACCGTGCCGCCGAGGCACACGCGCCCATGGACGAGGCCGGCGATGATGCGGAGTCGGATGGTTCCGAGATGACGGATGCAGGCGTGGCCGCCGTTGAGCCCGCCGGCAACCCCATGGCGCTGGGCTCGGCGTTCCATGCCGCCTGCCAGTGGCTGATCGAGATGGGTGCCGATGCGCTGCCCGCCGAGCGTGCCGACGCCCTGGCTCGCCTGTGGCGCCTGACGCCGGAACAGCGCGAACGCTTCGACGTTGCCCTGGATCGCTGGCTCAAGTCGGCGGTCCGTGCCGAGCTGCTTGCCTGGCCGTGCGTTCGCGCCGAGGTGCCGTTCTTTTCGCTGGGCTGCGAGGATGAGGACATCGCTCGCTACGGTGCATATGCCGAGGGCGCCATCGATGCTTTGGCGACGAACCCGGCGGATTCGTCATGCGCGCTGGTCATCGACTACAAGACGGGCGGCACGCCGGACGAGGCGCCGGAACAGCTGCAGGAGAAGCACGCCCTGCAGGCGCGCGTCTACGCTGATGTTTTGCACAAGGCGGGCTTTGAGGCCGTGACCGTCAAGTTCGTCCGCGTGGAGCAAGTCGACCTCGCCAACCCGTGCGAGCCTCAGGTGGTCACCTACAGCCTCTAGCCCTCAATAACTTGCGGTGGAATACGGACTGTTTTGGCCAAAAAAGCCGCCAAACAGTCCGCATTTCACCGCAACGCATGGGAGAGCCTGGGGCGGTACAATGGCTCGAACGGTTCAAACGAATAAGGAGCCATCATGCAGCTCGCCAAAACGCTTAAGGTGACGCCGGAGGAGCTTTTTGACGCTCTGGCGGGGTCCATCATGCAGGATATCGAGAACGCCACGGGCAAGCGTCCCAGCCGCAACAAGCTCAACGGCTATAAGTACGAGAAGCGCGCCCAGTCCGCAAAAGGCAAGGCCAAGGGCATGGCGATCAAGGTTAAAATCAAGCACTTTGACTACCCGTGTCTCTATGAGGTCCGTTTTCAGTATGCGGCGGGCATCAATACTATGCGCTATGAGGCTGCACCTGCTGGCGATGGTGCCTGCGAGCTCACCTATACCGAGGATTTTCAGGGTGTGGGTGGCGACACGTCTGGCACGCGCGGCAAGCTCGGCCTCTTCTTCTATGAGCGCAAGCTCAAGAGCCACGCCAACCAGACGATTGATCAAATCGTCAAATACATCGAGGGTGAGCGCCGCGTAAAGGCTAATCCCGCCTTCGCCGATGATACTGCCGAAAACGCTTCGGATGTATTCCATTGATACCCTGTGCAAAAGCTTTACCGCTCTTCACATCAACTGTGAACACTTCAGGCTTCGAGTCAGTAGCGAGCGGCCCGACAAAAGTAGTTGATGGAAGTGCCAAATGAATAAGAATGCCGCTACGCAACTGCACATCTATTCCGCCTTTTTCGTTCTCGCGGGATTTGTTTTAAATCGGGGAGTGTTTCTACTTTTCCTTGTGGAGAAAGGAATGTCTGTCACGGAAATCGCGCTTTATCAAGCCCTGTTTAACATTACAACGGTCGTCCTCGAGCTGCCAACAGGGCTGATAGGCGATTTCTTTGGAAAGAAGTTTTCGATTCAAGTGGGCGTGCTGCTGCTTTTCTTCCATACGGCTGGCATGCTGTTGCTCTCAGGTCCCTTTCTTGTCGTGCTTTCCCTTGTTGAGGCACTCGCCTACTCCCTTCAATCGGGATCCGAACAAGCACTTTTATATGAAATTGCCCGGAATGCCGGTCAAGGAGAGCGTTTCCTCACCATCAACGCTCGGCTGCTTGCCGCGCAATCAATCGCTACGGGAATGGCGATTGTGCTCGGATCTTTCATTGCCCAAGTATCTTGGAGCGCCCTCTACGTATGTGTCTCCGTTTTCTATCTCCTGCAGCTTTTCCTTCTGTATCCCATTGAGAGGACGGAAGCGACCCGTTCTGAAAGCTCTGAAAAGGGAAGGTTTGACGCGGCCAAGATGTTCAGACGCGAAACCTGGCGTGTTGGAGAATCCGCTTTTGCGGTATTGCTTCTTCTAATCGGCACAAGCATGCTCGATGGATTCTATGGGAGTTATTACAACTTGAATCAGTTGGTATTCGACGCATTTGATGCTCCCGTCTCCATAATAGGAATCTTTTTCGGTGCATCCTATGCAGTAAATGCGACGGCCTACATTGCAGCAGATTTCTTCTCATTGCGTTTCGGGAAAAGAAATACCATGCTCGGCTCGATGCTAATCGAGGCTGGCCTTTTCATGATTCTTCCGTGGTTCGCTTCAAATCCGCTGTGTTTGTTTGGCCTTAGCATGGTGCTTTGTTTTCTCCCAGAAGTGGTGTACATCACTTCGGAAAACTTAATCCAAGACGCGATAGCGGACGATCTCCGCGCGACGATCCTTTCCGTCGCGTCTCTGGTAAGGGCTCTCTTTTCTGCAGTGTTTTTCTCCATATTTGGACATGTGTTGGGGTTATATCCCATTCAGATAGCGCTCGGTATTATTGGTGCAATCGCGATAGCAATTACCGCCGTTGTTTCATTAAAAATGGTTGGAATACAGGTCTCCAAGAATTGATATATCGATTGACGAGCTATCCGAAGCGTCGAGCCTTCTTGATGGACATGACTATTCGTCACAAATCATTCCGCGCATCGCCGGGGTTCCAGTAATACTCGATATATCTGGATGCCCTCATTCCCCTTTTTGAAGGTCCCAAATTGACTACCCGTGTTGGTTTGGCTAGGTTCGGGTGCTATCCGCGCCGTGCGGTAAAATCGTTCAGTTAGAACACGAACCCGCATCGGAGCTCATCACATGGCATTCGTCCATCTGCACAACCACACCGTTTTCTCCATGCTCGACGGCGCAACCCGTATCCAGGATATGGTCAATCGCGCCGTAGAGCTGGGCATGCCCGCCGTCGCCATTACCGACCACGGCTACATGTATGGCGTGCCCGACCTGGCGCTGGCCTGCGACGCCGTCAACCACAACACGCCTGAGTACAAAACCTGGAGTCACGACAAGGCCTTTTTGGAAAAGGATCGCCGCGACGAGCTGGTGGAGCCCGATCCCGAGGAAAACCCGCGCGAGCATGCCCAGTATGTGAAGGACATGGCCATGTGGGACGAGAAGGGCAACATCGACGAGCTCAAGCCGCCTCTGGTCATCAAGCCCATCTTTGGCTGCGAGGTCTACTTTACGCCGGACGAGACCCTTGCCCGCGACCATAAGCCCGAGCTCTACCACATGATCCTCCTGGCCAAGGACCAGGAGGGCTACGTCAACCTGATGCAGACGGTTTCCGAGGCCGCCGTGCAGGGCTTTTACTACAAGCCCCGTGTGACGCTCGACAACCTGCGCCGCCATGCCAAGGGCATGATCTGCACGAGCGCCTGCATCGCGGGCATCATTCCCAAATACATCGACCGCGGTGACATGGAGGGCGCCATCAAGTGGGCCGAGACCTTCCGTGATACCTTCGAACCTGGCGACTTTTATATCGAGATCCAGGAACACGGCATCACCACCGACAACGGCCTGACCGACGAGCAGATGGACCGCACGCTCATCGATATCGCCAAGCAGGTGGGCGTCAAGGTCATTGCCACCAACGACTTCCACTACCTGCGCCGCGAGGACGCGCCGGTGCAGGACGTCATCATGTGCATTGGCATGAACGCCAAGGTCGACGACCCCAACCGCATGCGCATGACCGGCTCGGAGTTTTATATGAAGACCGAGGAGGAGATGCGGGCGATGTTCCCGTATTGCCCCGAGGCCTGCGACAACACGCTCGAGATCGCCGACAAGTGCTACGTAGAGCTGGACTGGGACTCCATCATCCTGCCGCGCTTCCCGCTGCTCGACCCCGGCGAGACACACGAGAGCCAGTTCCGCCGCGAGTGCGAGAAGGGCCTGCGCCAGCACTATGGTGACGACTGGGCCACGCGCGAGATCGGTGGCGTCAACATCAAAGAGCGCTTTGAGTACGAATACAAGGTCATTTGCGACAAGGGCTTTGCCGCCTACTTTTTGATTGTTGCCGAGTACGTGCAATGGGCCAAGGACAACGGCATCGGCGTCGGCCCCGGCCGTGGCTCGGCTGCCGGCGCTATCGTCGCCTACGCCATGAACATCACCGCGTTCGACCCGCTCGAGAACGGCCTGATGTTCGAGAGGTTCCTGTCCCCGCAGCGTACCGAGATGCCCGATATCGATATGGACTTCGACGATGAGCGGCGCCTCGAGGTCGTGGAGCACGTTCGCCAGCTCTACGGCCCCGAGAAGGTCACCCACGTCATCACCTACTCGACCATTAAGGCCAAGCAGGCCATCAACGACGCCGCTCGCGTCCTGGACTACCCGGTCTACATGGGCCAGCGTCTGTCCAAGATGGTCTCGAGCGACCCCAAGGTCAAGCTCAAGCAGGTGCTCGAAAAGCAACCCGGCAAAGAGGACCTGTTTAACCCCGATTTTGCCGAGGCATATAAAAAGGACGACGACGCCCGCCGCATCATCGACACGGCGCTCTCAATCGAGGGCCTCACCCGTGGCGAGGGCGTGCACGCGTGCGCCGTTCTGATCTGCCGCGACCCCGTCAACGAGCACGTGCCCACCAAGCTCGACACCAAGGGCGGCGTCGAGATTACCCAGTACGAGGGCCATACCGTTGCCGACATGGGCCTGCTCAAGATGGACTTCTTGGGCCTGCGCACGCTGACTGTTATCTCCAAGGCCAAGGCAAACATCAAAAAGAACTTCGGCATCGACATCAAAGAGGAAGAGATTCCCTTTGACGACCCCGAGATCTTTAAGCTCATGGGTTCCGGCCACACCGCCGGCGTCTTCCAGGTCGAGTCCGCCGGCATGACGGCCACGATCAAGAACATGAAGCCCACCGAGTACAAGCACGTCGTAGCATTGATCGCCCTGTACCGCCCGGGCCCGCTGGGCGCCGGCATGGTTTCGTCCTACATCAACCGTATGAACGGCAAGGAGCCGGCGGTCTCCTACGACGACCGCCTGGACGACATCCTGGGCGAAACCTACGGCACCATGGTCTACCAGGAGCAGGTTATGCTCATCTCCGTCGAGATGTGCGGCTTCTCCAAGGGCGAATCGGACTCGCGTATCCGTAAGCCCGTGGCTAAGAAGAAAATCAAGCTGCTCACGTCGACGGTGCTCCACTGGGAGGATGGCTCCGACGAGACCACCTACGACCACTGGATGAACGGCGCCATCAAGAACAACTATACGCGCGAGGTCGCCCAGAAGATTTGGGACGATGTTCTCGAGTTCGCGTCCTACGCCTTCAACAAGTCGCACTCCGCCGGCTACGCCATCCTGGTTATGCAGACGGCGTGGCTCAAGGCGCACTATCCGCACGAGTACATGGCGGCCGTTCTGACGTCCTATACGGGCAAGACCGACAAGATCGTGCACTACGTCTCGGCATGCCGTCACGACGGCATCCCCGTGCTGTCGCCAGATGTCAACGAGTCCGGTACCGAGTTCACGGCTACCAAGGAAGGCGTGCGCTTTGGTCTGGCCGGCATCCGCGGCGTGGGCACCGGCGTGGCGCAGGCGATTATCGCCGAGCGCGAGGCGGGCGGCCCGTTTAAGACGCTGCACGACTTTGTCGAGCGCGTGGACTCGAGCCAGGCCAACCGCCGCGTGATCGAATCGCTCATCAAGGCAGGCGCCTTCGACTCCACGGGGTATCCGCGTCGCCAGATGATGCACTTTGTGGACAAGAACAACCCCGAGAACATCATCGACGCCGCGATAAAGCGCCAGAAGGACCGCGCGAGCGGCCAGACCTCGTTCTTCGATATGTTTGGCGACGTTGAGGGCTCGGGCTTCGAGGTCAGCGTGCCCGATCCGGACGGCCAGGAATGGGACCGCCACCTCAAGCTGAGCCAGGAGAAGGAGGTTCTGGGCATCTATGTCTCGGACCACCCGCTGCGGCCGTTTGAGTATGCACTAGCCAAGGCGCGCGACTTTTCATTCTCGCAGATCGACACCGGCTACGAAGTCCAGAATCCTACGGGCGGCACTATCAACCAAGAGATTCCCGAGGGCAAGGCGCTGTGGTGGGCCGGCATGGTCTCGAGCGTGTCCAAGCGCGTGACCAAAAACGGTGACCCCATGGGCATCGTGCAGCTCGAGGACATGGAAGGCGAGGCCACCGTCGTGGTGTTCCCCAAGACCTACAAGGAGGCCGAGGGTTACCTGTACGGCGAGGTCGATCCCGAGACCGGCGCGCAGCTGTCCGACGCCTTTGTGCGCATTAAGGGCAAGCTCGAGCGCTCGGACCGCGGCGACCAGATCATCGCGCAGGAGATCGTGCCTCTTGAGCTCAACGAGGAGAACAACAAGCCCAAGGTGTTTGAGGTCATGGTGCCCAACAGCCGCTTTAGCCAGGGCAATATGGCGCGTCTTGCCACGGTGCTCACCGCTAACCCGGGCGGCGATCGCGTGGAGATCTTTATCGAGCAGGTGGACGGGCGCGTGCTGCGCGCCGAGGTGCCTGCCAAGGTCAACGCGCGCTCGATTCCGCTGCTGGCCGAGGCCAAGGCCATTGTGGGTAACCAGGGTCGCGTGACGGTGATCTAAGCTACCCCGGGTGAGATTGGAGGAAGTGATGGCGCAGGGGACGTTTGTGCAGGCGCTTCGCAAAGAGGCGGCGTTGAGCGGCACCTTTATGAAGGGGCGTTCGCTTATGCTCAACGGTGCCGTGCTGTCGATCGAGGACAGCGGCTCGCGCTTCTCCAAAAACGTGACGGTCGAGGGCACGGTGCGCGGCTCGCGCGGTGACCTGTACAAGACGCACGTGGCGCTCGACATGGACGAGCACGAGGTTATCGACTACGACTGCGACTGCCCCGCCGCATACCGCTATCCCGGTATGTGTAAGCACGCTATTGCCACGGCGCTGGCGTATTTGGATGCCAGCGGCGCCGAGCCCGTCGAAGGTTTGCGCACGCCGGTTCGCACGTTTACGGCGCAGCCGAAACAGCCCGCGCGCGCCGTGTCCGCCGCGCCGGCCGTCAACCCCAACTTTCCCTTCCCGGCGCCCGTCCCCACGAGCCCGAGCCTTGTGGCGGCGCTTTCCGATCTTTCGGACGCGCGCATGGATGAGCTGGCGAGCATGCGCCGCAAGCTTGCCGGTGCCGTTGATCCCGACGCCCCCAAAGCGGCGTTGGAGCCCTCGTTGGTGCCGTACTACAATCCGCTGTTCGCTGACCGCTTTAGCTGGGCGCTCGAGTTCCGCATTCGCTGTGGATCGGTCTCCTACGTGGTCAAGGACATCGACGGCATGGCCGATGCCTACGTGCGCGGCGGCACGTTCTCCTATGGCAAGAAGCTCACGTTTGTCCATTCACCTGAGGCCTTTGACGAAACATCGGCAAAGCTGCTCAATCTTGTTGCGACAACAGTTGCCTATCTCGATGACATCACAAGCTCGCGTTCGGCGTCGTACGACTTTGCCCGCAGTGGTTTTGTTGCCGAGCGTCAGTTGCCGCTGTCCGAGCATAGCATCGTATATGTGCTGGACCTGCTGCGCGGCCAGACCATCTCCTTTGAGCCCGCCTGGTCGCGGGGGATGACGACGCATCGCACCTACGACGTGGCGGTTGAGCTGTCTCCGCAAGGGGAGGACGGGGCATCCGCTAAGCGCCCACCGCTGCTTGCCGCCAAAATCGCGCCGGCGGCTGGTGGTAGCTATGACCTGCGCCTGCCCGCCGATATGTACTGCTTTGCGTCGGGCGATGCCGCCTACTTGGTTGACACGCGCCGCGCGCGCCGTACCGACGCTGCATTTGCTCAGCATGCCGCACCTTTTTTGTCGCGCTTGCTGCCGTGCCGCACGCCCGCCCATATTGCCGCCGAGCAGGTGGGGGAGTTCTGCCGTATGGCGCTGCCCATTTTGCGCGACTACACCGACCTCACTGCGCCCGCCGCGCTCGATACCGTGGCACCCGAGCCGAGCTTTGCTATGGCGATCGGTGTCGACGATGGGCTCGTGACCTGCAAAATTACGGTTACCTACGGCGATTGGTCGGCGGATCTCTTTAGCCTGGGCGCTCCGGGCAGCCCCTTCGAAGAGCAGCGCCCCGGTGTGCCGCCCCGCGACGAGGTGGCGGAGTTTCGCGTTATGGATACGGCGGCCCTGTACTTCGATTTCTACGAGGGCGGTCTGGCGTTTGAGGAGCGCGATGACGCCCGCTTGTTCTGCCTGCTGACCGAGGGCCTGTCCGCCCTGTCCGAACTGGGTGAGGTCATGCTCAGCGACCGTCTGCGCCAGATCTCGGTCCGCCCCGCGCCCAAGCTCTCGGTTCGTGCGACCGTTAAGAGCAATCTGCTCGATGTCGAGCTGGGCGCGAGCGGGCTTTCGGCCGCGGACCTTGCCGTCTATCTCGATTCGTACAAGCGCCATCAAACGTTTGCGCGCCTTACGTCCGGCGACATCATTCGCCTGGACGAGGGGGCGCGCGCCGCGTTTGGCCTTGCCGAGGACCTGGGTGTCGATGCCGTCGACCTGCTCGACGGCGTGTCGCTTCCCGCGTCGAGCACCCTGTTCGTCGACAGCATGCTCGCACGCACGCCGGCGCTCGAGGCCGATCGCGACGCTGCGTTCCGCCGTACCGTCGAGCGCCTGGACACGCTCGGCAAGATGGACTTTACGGTGCCGGCATCGCTCAAGGCAACGATGCGCGGCTACCAGGTCGACGGATACCAGTGGCTCGGCTCGCTCGAACACCTGGGCCTTGGCGGCATCTTGGCCGACGACATGGGCCTGGGCAAAACGCTCCAGATGATTGCGCATATTCTGGCGCGCGTGGAGGCGGGGGACACCAAGCCCACGCTCGTGGTATGCCCGGCCTCACTCGTGTACAACTGGACTGCCGAGCTGGAGCGCTTTGCCCCGTCGCTCGATGTGTGCGCCATTGTGGGCGCCAAGGCTCAACGCCGCGTGCAGATCGCCGGCGTGGCCGAGCATAGCGTGGTCGTGACGTCGTATGACCTTATGCGGCGCGATATCGACGAGTACGTCGAGCAGGATTTTGCCCGCGTGGTGCTCGATGAGGCACAGTACATTAAAAATCCGCTCACGCAGGTGGCGCGCGCCGCCAAGCGCCTGCCTGCCGGCGTGCGCTTTGCCCTGACGGGCACGCCCATCGAAAACCGCCTGTCCGAGCTCTGGAGCATCTTCGACTTTTTGATGCCGGGCCTTTTGGGGACGCGCGAGTCGTTTGCCAAGCGCTTTGAGAGCCCCGTCGAGCATGCCGAGGGCGATAGCGCCGCTCGCCTGCAGGCGCTCGTGTCGCCGTTTGTGCTGCGCCGTGTTAAGGAAGACGTGGTGGCCGACCTGCCCGAGAAGATCGAAGACACCGTCATGGCGCAGCTTACCGGCGAGCAGCGCAAGCTCTACCTGGCCAACCAGGACCGCATCGCCCAGCAGGTGCAGCACCGCGAGGCTGGGGAGTTTAAGAAGGACAAACTCAAGGTGCTCGCCGAGCTCACCAAGCTGCGCCAGATCTGCTGCGACCCGCGTCTACACTACGAGGATTACAAGGCGGGGAGCGCCAAGCTCGATACGTGTATGGAGCTCGTGCACGGCGCACTCGACTGCGGGCATCGCATCCTGTTGTTCAGCCAGTTCACGGGTATGCTCGATATCATCGGTAAGCGCTTGGCCAAGGAGGACATCGCCTTCCTTAAGCTCACGGGCGCTTCGTCTAAGGAGAGCCGCGCCAAGATGGTCGCGCAGTTCCAAGCGGGCGAGGTTCCGGTCTTTTTGATTTCGCTCAAGGCGGGCGGCGTGGGCCTTAACCTGACGGCGGCCGACGTGGTCATCCACTACGACCCGTGGTGGAACGTGGCGGCGCAGGACCAAGCGACCGACCGCGCGCATCGTATTGGCCAGCAACATACCGTGACCGTGTACAAGCTCATCGCCAAGGACACGATCGAGGAACGCATCATGCAGATGCAGGAGTCCAAACGCGACCTGGTCAACAGCGTGCTCGGCGGCGACGGCATCTCCTCGGCGCTTTTTACCCGCGAAGATGTTCTGGCGCTGCTGGGCGGCGACGGGCGCTAACCCGCTCGGGTGGGGCCGCCAGGGCGGATAGCGCACGCTGCCCCATCGTCCCCGCCCGTTATGTGTTCATTTGCAATGCCGTGGATGGTTTGTCTGCCTTTGGGCATAAGAGCCATCAAGAACATTGGCACGTCAGCAAAGGAGAACATCATGGCGAAATTCTTTAAGGACCCCGACGGTAAGCTCATTGCCGCCCTTGGCAACGACGTTGCAACCCCTGCCGGTTGCACGGAACTGACCGCAAACACTGAGGACGCGGCGCACGAGAAGCACGTGCCTGTTGTCGAGACCGAGCGCGACGGTCACGTGATTCGCGCACGCGTTGGCTCGGTCGAGCACCCCAGCCTGCCCGAGCACTATATTGAGTGGATCGCCCTTGAGGCCGAGGGCCGCTTAGAGGTCCATTACCTTGAGCCCGGCATGAAGCCCGCGACGTTTTTTGCCGGCGGTTCCAAGACCGGTACCGTCTATGCCTACTGCAACCTGCACGGGCTGTGGTCCGCGACATTCTAGGAGCGCGCCCCCGCTCGGGGTATCATAGCTAGCATATGCACATGCGAGCGCCGACTGCATTATGCGGCCGGCGCTTTTACTACGATTTCGATGGTTTACGACGGAAAGGGCTGAGCCATGAAGCTCGCGCTTGCACAGATCGATATGCGCCTGGGTGATATTGAGGGCATTTGCGGCCGCATCGAGGACCAGGCTCGTCTGGCCCACGAGCGCGGGGCGCGCGTGCTGTGCGTTCCGGCTCCGCTCTTTATGGGCGCCATGCCCGGGGGCCTGGTGGGCACTGCCGACTTTGAGCACGACATGCTTGCCGGCTTGACTGGTGTCGCCGAGCGTATCCAGGAGCTTGACATGATCTGCATCGTGCCCGCGGCGGTTTCGTTTGAGGGCCAGCCGCTGCTCGACTACATGATGCTCAAGGACGGTCATGTGGTGCCGGCGCGTTCGAGCATTGCCTTGCAGCGTGGTGAGAACAACGACACGCGTTGGGCGCCGCCGGTGTTCGACGTGGACGGCGTGCGCATTGCCGTGATTTTTGACTTGGACCGCGAACTCGAGATGTTGCCGACCGGTGTTGACCTCATTGCGTATTTCCAATTCAACGCGTTTGACATGACCGACCGCGAGACTGCTGCCATTGCCGCCGTACGCAGCGGCGCCTACCGCAAGATCGCATCCAAGCGCAGCGTGTGGTTTGCCTGCATGGCGCCGGTCGGTGCCTATGACGAGTCGGTGTATACCGGCGGTTCGTTTGTGCTCGACGACTGTGGTCGCGTGGTGGCCCAGGCGCCGTGTTTTGAGGAGAGCCTGCTGGTTCAGGAGATTCAGCGCGGCGTGATGCTCGATGCCCTGGAAAATCACGAACTGCCCGAGTTCCGTTCCGAGGAGTGGCTGTGGCAGGCGCTGGTGCTCGCCGTGCGCGATAACGCCCGAGCCCACGGTGCGTCGCGTGCTGTGGTGGCACTCGAGGGTGACTTGCCGTCGTCCCTGCTGGCGGCGCTGGCCGTCGACGCTCTGGGCCCGCGTAATGTGATTGGCTTGGTGCTGGGGCGCAACCGTATCTTTACGCCGGCGCAGGAAGAGGCCGAGGCTGCCCGCTGTGCCGCCGTCCGCGCCATCGCCGAGCGTCTGCACATTCGCACCGTCGAGCGCGATGCACCGGATGCGGCGCGTGTGCTCGATCGCGACGTGTCGGCGGGCGATGCCGAGCGTCTGCGCTCGCGTACGCTGGGCCTCATGCTGGAGGACACGGCGCTCGAGTTGGGTGCGATGGCGCTGAGCCCGCTGTCCAAAACCGAGTACGCACTGGCGGCGCCGGCGCTTTGCGGCGGCTACCAGGGCGATTATGCGCCCTTTGGCGATGTGTACCTGTCGACGCTTGAGTTTGTGGCGCGCGTGCGCAACCGCACGTCTGCCGTGGTGCCCCAAGAGCTCGTGACGCTCAACGCGGTGGAAGATTGTATGGAGCGCGTGCTGGCGCAGGCGCTCTCGACGCTCGACGGTCCGGTCGATATGCTCGACCGCGCGGCACAGCTGCTCGGCGGGCTTGAGCCGGGTGAGGTCGATGGCGCGCTCGAGGCGCACGTGGACCGCAATCGATCTTTCGACGACATCCCGATGGCCGCTGGCAAGCCTGAGGCCTGCTCGCTGCTGCTGATGCTCGTGCGTCAGGGCGAGGCCGCCCGCCGCATGCTGCCGACGGCGTCGATCGTCTCAGCCCGTTCGTTTGTCGAGCGCGCCTGGCCGTACATGCTCGCGTGGTCCGACCTGGGGCTTAACGGCAAGGAGCGCATGACGGTTGATTCGCTGGCGCGCGCCGAGGTGCGTCGCTTTGCCGACGACGATACGAGTGACCGTATGCGCGGTGAGATGATGGGCATTTTGGGTGAGCTGCTGGGTATTTCGCCCGAGCAGATGGAGGAGCTGCGCTCTGAGGACGGTCAGCGTCGTTTGCACGAGGGCATGAAAAAGTTCGAGGGCGAGGTTCAGGACGCCATCGATAAGATGATGGGCGGCCAGGGTGGCCCGCAAGGTGGTCCTCAGGGTGGCCCGATGCCGCATCTGCCGGTTGATCCCCGACAGTCCCCCTTTTTCTCTCAAAATTAACTATGGGATAGGGGCAAGGTTACGCGGTTTTGCCAAACCGCGTAACGAGTCGACGCTGCGCGAGCCCCTGCCGGTCAATCTGCCGCTCAAACCGTCGCTTGCGTACAGAAGTACGCGGCGCTCCTCTTTCGCGACACCTTGCCACGGCAGGGACTCGCTCGCTGACTTATGCTCAACCTATGGTTCAACCTTGCTTGCTAGATACGGTCTCTGTTGTGTTATTCTAGAACAGACGTTCGTGAATGATGCGCGGGGCCTTGTCTTGCGCTGTGCTTGTGGCGAGGGGAGGTTGGCTTGGTTATCTTGGGCATTGACCCCGGTTTGGCCCATACGGGCTGGGGGATTATCGAGGAGCGACGTGGCGAGGTTCGCTGCCGTGCCTACGGTTGTATCGAGACCAGCGCGGGCAGCCCGCTCGCGGTGCGCCTGTCGCATATCGCCCATGACCTTAAGGATGTCGTCGAGCGTTATCGACCCGACACGGCTGCTGTCGAGAGCATCTACTTTGGCGCCAACGTTCGTTCGGCCATCCCCACGGCACATGCCCGCGGCGCTGCGCTTGTGGCGCTTTCGGAGTGCGCGCTCGAGATCGGCGAGTACACGCCCATGCAGATCAAACAGGCTGTGGTGGGTACCGGCGCCGCGGACAAGCGGCAGGTCGCCTACATGGTACGCACGCTAACGCAGCTCGACCACGACCCGCATCCCGACCATGCCGCCGATGCCCTGGCCTGTGCCATCTGCCACGTAAACCTCAGCCGCACCCGCGCCCTCACCGGTGGCGAGTTCTATCAACAGAGAGGAACCGGATACTGATGATTTCCCAGCTCCACGGAACGCTTGTCGAGGCCACGATGAGCTCTGCTGTCGTTGACGTGTCGGGCGTTGGCTTTGAACTCGGCATTTCTAGCAGCACTGCGGCCACGCTGCCTACGCCCGGCGGTGAGGTGCGCCTCTATACCCGTATGCAGGTGCGCGAGGACGCTATGACACTTTTCGGTTTTTCCTCTAAGGATGAGCGCACGATGTTCGACCGGCTTGTGTCCGTCTCGGGCGTTGGCCCGCGCTTGGCGCTCGCCGTGCTTTCCACCTATACCGTGGGGCAGCTGTATTCGCTGGTGATGGCCGAGGACGACAAGGGCATGGCCAAGGTACCCGGTGTGGGTAAAAAGACCGCCCAGCGCCTCATCTTGGAGCTCAAGAGCACCTTTGCCAAGGATAAGGGCTTTGTGCCGGTCGACGTGATCCCGGGGCAGGTTGCGATGCCGGTCCCCGCCGCCGCTCCCTCGGCGATCGATGACGCCCGTGCGGCGCTCCTTTCCATGGGCTTTAGCCCGCAGGAGACCGATGTCGCTCTGAGCGGGTATGATGGGCAGGATATGCGTGTCGAGGATCTGCTCGGCGCGGCGCTTAAGCGACTCGGAATGGATGCGTGATGTGGGAAGCCGATGACTCTCAGGACCTGTGGGCGACGCCCGGCAACTCGCCGGCGGCATCCATGGCGCACGGCGAGCGCATGGTGGGCTCGGAGCTGACGGCCGAGGACCTCGATGTCGATCGCACTTTGCGCCCCCAGCGCCTGGACGATTACTGCGGCCAGGAGCATATCAAGCAGAGCCTGCGCGTGTTGATCGAAGCGGCGCAGAGCCGTGGCGAGACGCTCGACCACGTGATCTTCTCGGGCCCTCCGGGTCTGGGCAAGACCACGCTGGCTACGGTTATCGCCAACGAGCTGGGCGCTCAGATCAAGACCACGAGTGGCCCTGCCATCGCGCGCACCGGCGACCTGGCAGCCATTCTTACTAACTTGCAGCCGGGTGATGTGCTGTTTATCGACGAGATCCACCGCCTCAACCGTTCGGTCGAGGAGGTCCTGTACCCCGCGATGGAGGACTTTGCCCTCGATATCGTGATTGGCAAGGGTCCGGCGGCGCGCTCGATTCGCCTGGATATTCCCAAGTTTACGCTGGTGGCGGCAACGACCCGCTCAGGCATGTTGACCGGCCCGTTGCGCGACCGCTTTGGCATTTCATATCGCCTGGATTACTACACGGTCGAGGAACTCGCGCAGATTGTTACGCGCTCGGCGACTATCCTGGGCGTGACGATCGACCATCCCAGTGCACTCGAGATCGGCTCGCGTTCGCGCGGCACGCCACGTCTTGCCAACCGCCTGCTCAAGCGCGTGCGCGATTACGCACAGGTGCGCGGCAACGGTCCCATCGAGCTCGATATCTGTCGCCAGGCGCTCGAGTTCTTCGAGATCGATGAGCTCGGTCTGGACTGGATGGATATTCGCATTTTGGAGACGCTCGCTAAGACGTTCTCCGGTCGTGCCGTGGGACTTACGACCCTTGCCAGCGCGGTGGGCGAGGACCCGGGCACGCTCGAGGATGTCTATGAGCCGTATCTGCTGCAGTGCGGGTTGATGATTCGTACGCCGCAGGGCCGTCAGGCAACCCTTCGCACCTTTGAGCACCTGGGGATTGAACCTACCGTTTAGGGCGCTTTGTTTTGGCGGGCTGTTGGGCTATCGCTGGGCATCGGGTAAACATATCGCCGTTCATCGGTTGTGGGTGTTTTACTATTGCGCGCCCGTGCTATGCTGAATTGGTCTTTTTCTCATTCGGTAACGAAAGGACCGCCCATGCCTACTGACATCGAAATCGCACGTTCTGTCACGCCGCTGCCTATTACCGAGGTGGCCAAGAACGCCGGCGTCGACGTTAAGCACCTTATTCCGTACGGCTTCGACAAGGCTAAGGTCGACTATTCGCTGCTCAACGAGCCGACCGATCACCAGGCCAAGCTCGTCCTCGTGACCGCTATCAACCCAACGCCTGCGGGCGAGGGCAAGACCACCACGACCATCGGTCTGGCCGATGGCCTGCGTCGTCGCGGCGTCAAGAGTGCCGTGGCCCTGCGCGAGCCTTCGCTCGGCCCCGTCTTTGGTGTTAAGGGCGGTGCTGCCGGCGGCGGCTGGGCTCAGGTGATTCCCATGGAGGATATCAACCTGCACTTTACCGGCGACTTCCATGCCATCGGTGCTGCCAACAACCTGCTGGCCGCCATGCTTGATAACCACATCCAGCAGGGCAACCAGCTTGGCATCGACGTTAAACGCATCACTTGGAAGCGCGTCGTCGATATGAACGACCGTCAGCTGCGCCACGTCATCGACGGTATTGGCGGTAAGGCCCAGGGCGTGCCGCGCGAGGACGGCTTCGATATCACCGTCGCCTCCGAGGTCATGGCAATCCTGTGCCTGTCTACGAGTATCAGCGACCTCAAGGAGCGCCTGGGCGAGATCGTCGTCGGCTACAGCTTTGCCGGCGAGCCCGTCCGTGCCCGCGACCTTAAGGCCCAGGGTGCCATGGCCGCGTTGCTTAAGGACGCGCTCAAGCCCAACCTGGTGCAAACGCTCGAGGGCACGCCCGCGTTTGTCCACGGCGGTCCCTTCGCCAACATTGCCCACGGCTGCAACTCTATCATGGCTACGCGTATGGCGATGCGCTTTGGCGATGTCGCCATTACCGAGGCCGGCTTCGGTGCCGATCTGGGTGCCGAGAAGTTCCTCGACATCAAGTGCCGTATGACGGGTGTTCGCCCCAGCGCCGTCGTGGTCGTCGCGACCGCTCGTGCGCTGAAGTACAACGGTGGCGTCGCCAAGGCCGACCTCAACGAGGAGAACCTCGAGGCACTCAAGGCCGGCATGCCCAACCTGCTGCGTCACGTCGACAACATCCAGAACGTTTATGGTCTGCCCTGCGTAGTCGCCATCAACCGCTTCCCGACGGACACCGAGGCCGAGCTTGCGCTCATCGAGTCCGAGTGTCAGAAGCTCGGCGTCAACGTTAAGCTTTCCGAGGTCTGGGCCAAGGGCGGCGAGGGCGCGCTCGAGCTTGCCGATGAGGTCATGCGTCTGATTGAGCAGCCGAGCGAGCTCAAGTTTGCCTATGAGGACGGCGCCGATGTGGCCGACGCTCTTGAGGCCATTGCCACCAAGGTCTACCGCGCCGACGGCGTCGACTTTACGCCGGCCGCCAAGCGCCAGCTCGCCGAGCTGCGCGAGAACGGCTTTGGCAACCTGCCGGTGTGCGTGGCCAAGACGCAGTACAGCTTTAGCGACAACGCCAAGGCCCTGGGCGCTCCCGAGAACTTCCGCATCACGGTGCGCGAGCTCAAGGTTTCCGCCGGTGCCCACTTTGTGGTCGCATTGACTGGCAGTGTTCTGACCATGCCGGGCTTGCCCAAGGTCCCCGCGGCTGAGAACATCGACGTCGACAGCGACGGCAACATCACCGGCCTGTTCTAAGCCTGTTGCCCCTAGCTGCCTGCCCGCCCCGCCGTGCCCCCAAGGCCCGGCGGGGCTTTTTTATCCTTAGGCCCGCGCATGTCTTGTAGATACCGACGGGCTCTGCCCATCATAGGCTTTTGCGCGGGTAGAATGCATGGATAACTTGATGCTCACGCGCGACGGAAAGGAATCGTTGCATGGATCAGGACAAGACAACCGTGATGGGCGGCTACGGTTCCGCGCAGGCTGGCGATAGCGCCGATGCGACCCGCGTTGTTCCCAACCTCGGTTATACCGACCCCGCCGCGACGCAGCCTTCTGCCGAGCCCACCCGGGTTATGGGCTATGGCGACACGGCGCAGGATTCTTATGCTGCCTCGACGCCGAATCCCTATGACAACCTGCCGCAGAATCCCATTCCGCAGCCTCAGCAGACGACGTATATGCCTCGCACGGCGCAGCCTCGCTACGAGTCGCGCGAGCCGTATCGCGAGTACCCCAAGTCAATTCCGCAATATGGCGAGGACGAGGAGAAGAAGCCGTCGCGTTCGTCGAGCGTGATCAAGAAGATCCTCATCGTACTGGCGATCTTCTTTGCGCTGTCGGTTGTGTTTGCCATCGTGTCGGGCATGCTTAACAAGCGAGGGAGTTCAACGGCCGATGCCACTGTTGAGCAAACCGAGTCCGCCTCGTCTAGCACCGTCGATCTGAGCGATATCCCGGGGCAGTACTGGTCCAACGCCAAGAAGATCCTCAAGTCGCGCGGCGCCGATCTTTCGAATGCCGTGGTCCTGACTGATGATGGCTCAACGCCCGTCGTCGATGCCAACTGGGTCGTTACTTCTGCCTACTATAACGACAACGGCAACCTCGAAATTCAACTCACGCACAAGAACAGCTCGGGCAACTCGTCCGGCGGCCAAAGCGGTACCGACAGCTCGAGCTCCAATACGCTGGAGGACTTGAGCAACAAGGCACAGGAGTTGGGAGACAAAGCGCAAGAGCTGGGCGGCACGGCGCAGAACCTGGGCGACACCGCTCAGAACCTGGGTGATATGGCGACGGATGCCTGGAACGCACTGCAAAACGGCATCTCGGGCGCGCAGGGAAACTAGCTGTTAAGCGGGCTACAGTTGCTCGGCCGGACGCTCGGGCGAGCTAAAGCCCGAATCAAACGTGACGACGCACGAGACGTCGGGCCGGCGCTCGTGCACGATGCGCGTGACGAGCTCCAGCAGCTCCTCGTCGGATATGTCAAAGCCGTCGGGACGCACCAGGTCAAGCGAAACGAACCCGTCGTGCTCGTGCAGGTCGTGGATGGAGAGCGCGGGGTCGATCTGCATGACGCCGCGCTTGACCCAGCCGCGTAGGTCGTCGCCGGTGGTGGCGATGGGGTCGCAGTGCAGCGTGATACCGATGCCCATCTGCCGTTTGATATCGTGCTCGATGGTGTCCAAAATCTCGTGGTGCTCAAATGCGTCGCCCTCGCCGGGCATCTCCACGTGGGCGCTGGCAAACTGACGACCGGGGCCGTAGTCGTGCACCATGAGGTCGTGTGTGCCCAAGACCTGGGGGTACGACATAATCCTGTCGCGGATTTCCTGGACGAGCTTGGGGTCGGGCGCTTGTCCTAACAGCGGGCTGATGGCGTCGCGCACCAGGCCCAGGCCGCTGATGCAGATGAAGATGCCCACACCCAGGCCTGCCCAGCCATCGAGGTCAAAGCCGGTCGTCTGCGAAATAAGCGCCGCCACCAGGACCGAGCCCGAGGTGATGACGTCGTTTTTGGAGTCCTGTGCTGTGGCGATGAGCGTCTCCGAGTCGATGCGGTCGCCCAACGTGCGGTTGAACGCGGCCATCCAGAGCTTAACGAGCATGGACAAGACGAGGGCGGCTAAGGAGAGCACCGAATATGCAGTGGGGGAAGGCTTGATGATCTTAGTGACCGACTCGAGGATCAGGTTGATGCCGACGGCGCAAACCAGGACGGCGACGAACAGACCGGCTAGGTACTCGTAGCGACCGTGGCCATAGGGGTGGCCTTCGTCTGCCGGGCGGCTGGCAAGGCGGAACCCGAGCAGGCTCACGATGTTGCTCGAGGCGTCGGAGAGGTTGTTGAAGGCGTCGGCGATGAGCGAGACAGAGCCGGCGAGCAGGCCCGCGATGCCCTTGGCCAGGCACAGAGTGACGTTGAGGCCAATGCAGATGAGGCTTGCGGCGAAGCCCGCGTTGGTGCGGCAGGAGGTATCGACCGGCTCGCCCTCGCTGCCGGGAACAAGCGTATGTACCAGCCGATTTACAAATAGCATAGCGGTCGTCCTCACAATCATGTTTAAGGGGATAGTGTAGCTCGCGCGGAGGCGCTGTGCACCGATGCTCAGAAAATGCAGTAATGGTCTGCCGGTGCTAACGAGCGAGCCTTCTCGTCTGCCTGGGTGGTCCATTTTGGGCCACATGGGTATGGGCATGTGCCTGTTTGCTCGACATACTTAACGTCGATAGCCCCTGTGCAAAGGAGGACGTTTCCATGGACGAGATGTTTGCCATTAAATGTCAAAACTGCGGCGGCCCTATGTACTCGCACCAGGCTAAGCGCAGCTTTGAGTGCGCCTATTGCGGCGCGGTCATTCCGTGGCAGGCGGACGCCGGAGAGCCCAAGAGCGCTTTGGGCATTCGCCATACGCCGTTGACGGTGGTGGATGGACTGCTCAAGCTCACGCATGTGTCGCAACTCGAGCGCCCGGAGGACCCGGACTGGTATTTCTTCAATTCGCGCTGGCGCAATCAGTCGGTCCTGGAACATCTGCTGTGGGAGGATCGCGGCACGGCGCAGGAGTTCCAAGAGGCCACGCATGTGAGCATTCCTTGCCCCTTCTGCGGAGCGTCCTTTGAGGGCGAGTCAACGCAGCGTGTGTTTGAGTGCCCGTCCTGCGGCAACAAGATCGGCATTGCCGACCTGCTCAAGCCCGGTACGTTTAGCAAACGTCTGACCATGGGCGTGGGTGCGGAGTATGTGCCGGAGCAGGGTATTCCCTGCGAAATCTCACCGCAGCAGGCACGTGCCAACGCACTGCAGCTGGTGCGCCAGTACCCGGATGCCTTTGCCGGGCACGAGGTGGAAGACGCAATCCAAAACGACATGATGCTCTTCTATTTCCCCATGGCGCTGGCGGACCTGCGTATGATGGCGAGCTTCCCGGGCAAGGGCCTGAGCAAGGAAACCCTGGTGTACTACGAGGTGCTCGACTGGGCGTATCCGCGGGCAAACTATCTGGATGTTCGCCTTATGGGCATTTTGGAGCCGTGGGACTTTGCCAAGGTTGGGTCGTTTGACCCGGCCATGCAGGAAGGTGACTTTCGCGTTGTCTCCGTCGATGCGTCTACCAAGGACCAAGTGGTCATTGATAAGTTGGCGCTCGACATTGTCGGCAACGATGCCGAGGCAGTGCTTGGGCTCAATAAAAAGAGCATCCGAACCTGGGCGCGCAAGGCCCGCAAGCATAAGGACGGTCTGGTGATGGTGCCGGTCTACTTTGTCGATCGTCCGGCGACGGACAGCCGCGACGGCGAGCAAGTGCGCATCGCTGTGAACGGCCAGACGGGCCGCGCGGCCGCGGTGGTGTTTAGCGACAAGCGCGAGACGCATGTGGTGGCACCGCTCAACCCGAGCCTGCATCTGTCCGGCGAGAGCACCGTGCACGCCACGCCCATCGAGGTCAAATACGTTAAGTCGCCGTTTCTGTACCAGATCGTGCGCCGTGGAGGCGGCGAGCAGCAGCATCAGGTGGCAGCGGTCGCCGAGGGTTCTTACCGAGAAGAAAAGCCCAAACGCAAGGGATTGTTCGCTGCGATTTTTGGTAAGTAGGGGAGTGGTGCCGGGGCGTCGGGCTGCATCGCAAGGTCATGAGACGAACTTAAGACTGCTGGGAACGTGCTACCATTGCCGATAGCCTTAATCTTGTAAGAAGCGGAGGCCAGATTATGGGTTTTGCGGATCAGCAGCTTCAGCTTCAGGTACCGTATTCTCCTGACGACACGTTTAATGCCTTGAAGGCAGCTATGGAAAAGCTGCCTAAAGTAAAAGTTGATAGTGCATCGCCCACAACAAGAACAGTTGCAGCCGAGATTGGTATGAGCCTTTGGTCTTGGGGCGAAAATATCAGTATTTCGGTTGTTCCAGTTGAAGGCGGATCTGGCGTTACTGTCAAGTCGTCATCTAAGGTCAGGGCAAACGTATTAAACGGGGGCAAAAATGCAAAGAATATTGCCAAGATAGTCGATGCCCTATCGAAGGAGCTCGAGCGGTATCCGCAGGTTTCACAGACTATTGAGACGCTGGCGGATAGTGGTTGATGTAGTTGCAAGGCTTGAGAGGCTTGCAGCACTGCGTGAGAGTGGAGTACTTACCGAGGAAGAGTTTGCTGCAGAAAAGGCAAAAATCCTTTCGTAATCAGACACGATGGTTGGATTTGCATTCTATTATTGAACTTGTTTATACCAGGCTGAAAACATCGTGTGTAATAAAGGTGCGTAGTAGCCTCGTCTTGATTGGCGGATGTAAATAAACGGTGGAACGGCTGTAAAAGAGCCTTGCCACTGGGTAAAATCAGGATGTGCCGCGGAACCCGCTCCTCAGTCGGTCAACTTTGGAAGCGCGGGCAACGCAGGTACTATCGTCTAAAGGGCCGGGTGCGACCGGCCCTTTGCATGACTCCCTTCGCTATCCGTTACTGCTTATATTCCCGCCAGATCGAGTAGAGGTTCCGGACGATGCCGGTTACATACATCGAGAGGCGCAGGATTTCAAGAAACAAGTTCATAGGCTTCACCCCAATCGGAGATCGGAGCGTTGCCCGCAGGCGGATTCCGCGGCAGTCGTAATTCTACCTCACAGGCCGCGGCGGGAGACATCCTACCCGCCCCATGGCTTGGAGCAGTGTCGATCTAACGGGCAATCAAGCCTCTAGTTCTCTTTGAATTGAGCAAGCATCTGCCCGAAGAAGCTTAGTTCGGATGGCTCATAAATGATCGAACCGCCGTCCGCGGTCCTGTAGACCCCGCAGGGGAGGTAACGCCCGTCGGGGAGGACATAGAGGCTGGCTTCCTCCTTCAGTCCTACTGGAAATAGCGGAATCCCGTTTTCGTCCACTTGGAACTCGTCTATATTTGCGATCTTCCTCTCCATGATGCCTCCTGCCTTATTTCTTGAATGGCGCCTTAAAACAGGCAGCTCTCAATCAGCTCTTTGCCGCGCAGAGTGTCGATCCACTCCTGTGGGATGGCTTTGAGACCGTATGCCGTGCCGGCGAGGGCGCCGGCGACGGCTGCGGTGGTGTCGGTGTCGTCGCCTAGGTTGACGGCGGCAAGCACGCAATCTTCGTAGCTGTTAGTGTTGACGAAACACCAGGTGGCTGCCTTAAGCGTGTCGCGCACGAAGCCACCCGACCTGATCTCCTGCTCAGGCACGCCTTTCAGATGGAGCGCCCACGAGGGGAGCACGTCGTTCATCACATCCCTCATCAGCTCGACAAATATGATGCATGCGTCGGTCGACGTTCTGTGGGCGTGCGTAATCGCGGAGACCTTGCTGACCTCTTCGTCTGTCGCATCGGTGAACGCCAGGGGAGCGATGCGCATGAGCGATCCGTTGCCGTTGTCGCGCTCGCCGGAGCCTCCTTTGCCGGTGCGCAGGGCGCGGGCGGTCGTACCGCCGTAATCGAAAACGCCGTCGATCGTATACTCGCCACGGGCAATCCAGCTTACGAACTTGTCGCGCATGTCCGCGGTGTCGATGTGCCCGAGCTCCCTAATCGAGTCGCAGGTAGCAAGCGTCATAGATGTGTCGTCGCTCCAGGTGCCGGCGGGTTGCCCATGCGTGCCGTAGCCGATCATGTCCGTGCATTCGAACGTACCGCGGGGCCTGAACTCGTAGGGAACGCCCAGCGCGTCACCGACGGCAAGCCCATAGATGCAGTCGCGCAGTGTTGTTTTCGGTCTGTCTGTCATGGAAAGCTCCTCTTATCCCGGGTGATGTGGAGCGCCGTCGGGGGTATCGGTCGCAACGTGCCGCTACCCTTGCGCTTCGCCATTAGTCGCTTCGTTGATGGCGCGGTACTCGGCACTCAGCTCGCGCGCCAGCTCTTCCTTGCTTGGAAGATACGGCAGGTATTTGGCGGCAAACACCTGGTCGTTGTCTTCGGGCAGCGTGTACTCGACGATCGGATCGCTTTTGTCCGCGCAGAGCACGATGCCTATGGGCGGATTGTCGCCTTCGTTCATGAGCTCGCGCGTGTAGTAGTTCACATACATTTGCATCTGGCCCAGGTCCTGGTGCGTAAGATCGTCCGTCTTAAGGTCGATGAGCACGAAGCAGCGCATCAGATAGTTGTAAAACACAAGGTCAATATAGAAATGGCGCCCATCAAAGGTGATGCGCCTTTGGCGCGCCTCGAAAGCGAAACCACGGCCAAGCTCCAGCAGGAACTTCTGAAGATGCGTGATGAGCGCCTGCTCTAGATCGCTCTCGCGAAACGCAGTATCGTCCGAGAAACCTAAAAACTCCAGTACATATGGGTCGCGGATGATATCCTCGGGGCGACGAGCCGGGGCGCTCTTTTGGATTTCCTGGGTGACGGCCTCCTTGTCCTTGCTGGCAAGCAGGCGCTCGCGGAACATGGTGTTGATCTGGCGCTCGAGCTGACGCGTGCTCCAGCGAGAATCGGCACATTCGTTCATGTACCATGTTCGAGCATCAGGGTCGGTTATACGCGATAACCTGCGGTAATGTGTCCAATTCAATTCGGAACGCAGCGCGTTCCGAATTGGGAACGCAAGATAAAACTGACGCATGTATCTTAAGCTTCTGGCGTTGAAGCCTCTGCCAAAATCCTTAGTCAATCTAACGGCAAGTTCGTCGATCAGTGCATCGCCATACTTGGCGCGCTCCTCTCCGCCCTGTTCATCAACAATACTCTTGCCGATCTCCCAATATGCCTCAACCATCGCAAAGTTAACGGCGGTATAGGCCTTATCGCGAGCGGCGTTGAGAATCGAGGAAACCTGCTTGTAAAAAACTTCTGGCACGATTGCCGATTCCCCGCGGTTTGCCAGTTCACTCATCAATATCGCCCGACTTTCCTCTTGAGGACGCATCTTTATTGCATTTAGTTTAAAGACTCGTACGGACACGAATCGCTGCGCTGTCTGGCAACTTCGCATGGGGGCCTTGCGGTGACTAAAATTTGGCAATAGAGACAGTTTTCACGAACCCCATGGGAGTGACATACATGGACAACAACACCTTGCTGTTTCAGGACAAGGGCTCGGGTAGGTTTAAAGACGTCAAGATCTACCCCAACCGTATCGAGGTGCTCAGGAAGGGCACTTTCGGCGGCAAGCACACCGAGATTGTCTATCTTAAGGACATCACGGGCGTCAATAGAATCAAAGGCCGTGATGTTTTTCTGCGCAATCGACTGTTGACCGCTTGCGTCTTTAGCCTGAGTAGCCGTGCGAAGGCCCAGGAATTTGTGAACGCGCTGAACATGGTGATGTAGCCGATAACGGCGTTCGGTCCAAGGTAAAAATCGGGGCGCAGAACGGTATTCTGCGCCCCGATTGAGTTGATGCGCGCAAAAAACTGGCTTGCCTATTCGTTAACGTCCTCGGTATTGTCGCGGTCACTGGCAAGCATTGCTGCGCCGGCGACCGTCGTCGCTACGGCGGCGGCAGCGAGCCCGGCGGCAACGCCAGAACCGTCGCCCGTGTTGGCGAGCTTTCCGCCCGAGCTCTTGCCCTGGTCTCTCTTGTTGCCCTTGCCGTTCTTGTCGGCGCTGCCTGCGTTGGAACCCGTGCCGCTGCCGTTGCCGCCCGCACTGCCCGAGGACGCTACGGTAAAGCTTGCGGCTCCGTCGCTGGCGAGCGTGTAGTTCTGCGCCGCGTCGCCCAAGAGACCGTTCACGCGCACCCAGTACGTTCCTGCGGCAAATGTTTCGCCCTCGGCCATTGCCGTGCCCGGAGCGCCGTCCGCGTCGTGCACAAACTCGAGCTGGGCCGTGCAGGCATCGGTTTCGAGCTTGCCCTCGAGTGATGCCGCAATCTTGGCGTGCACGTCTTCGCCGGCCTTAAGGCCTTCGAGTCCCTCAAAATGGGGCGTCAGCGCGCGTGGATCGATATCGATGGGCACAGAGCCCTGCAGCCCCGTAACGGTCTCGTTGCCCAGGGCGTCGACATCCACGTATTCAATGGCAAACGCATGGCCCGAAGCTGTCGCGTTGAGCGCGTTGCTGCTGTCAGCAAGGCGGAAATGACCCTCGCCAACGGTCTTGCCATCTTGGAATGAGGCATCGCTCAGCGAGTCGCCGTACGTCATGCGCATGCGGGTCGGGAGATAGTACGGGAGATAGTACGAAGCCGTCTGCTTGTGCTCCGTATCGTAATTGCGCTGGTAGATGCTCCGGGCCAGCGCCGCATCAACAAAGTCGGATGCGATGATGCCAATGTGCTTGAGGTAATCTGACTTTGTATCCTCGGTGCCGCTGGGGTTGATGTACGGGCTCTTATACAGATGCTCGTTGACTACTCGTGCCGAGGTAAAAGGATTGCCTCCGTGCGACAAGCCCGTGCAGCTGGTGTAGTTGATAGACCAGCAGCGCTCCAGGACTTGCTCCTTGGCCCCGTTATCGTCCTCGACATCTACCTCGTTGCGCGTGCGCCCGGTCGTTTCCTTCAGCGCATTATCGACCCAGCTGAGCTTGTCGGTTCCCGTGAGTTTGTACTTGTCCTGGGCGTATACCTTGGTGCAATAGGGCTCTTTGTCGCCTGTTTCCCCCGCGGCTTCAAAGCCCCGCGCGTCTTGGACGAGACACATAGTGGCGCTGTCGGAGTGAGCCTTGATCTTGTCATCCCATTCGGTAAGGTCGAGGCCCCACGTGTGGCCGCTTACACTGTTGCCGGCGAGCCTAAATCGACGCAGCAGAACGATCTTTCCGCGCACCTCGTGTAGCGCGGGGATTCGGCTCGACGTATAGAACAGTTTGGGGTTGTCGTCCAAAACCTTGGCGAAAGCCGTCGTAACACTTTCGTCGGTAGCCTCGTCGTTGCCTCGTGATACAAGCATGATGAGCGCTTCTGTCGGGTTTTCGTTCAAAAACGTTTTGAAGTAGCCTATGACATCGGAAAGATGCATAAAGTACGCGTCTTTTTTGAGCAGGTAGTAATCCCCGTGGTCGATACCGGGGTCGTCGCCCTTTCCGAGCCGGATATCAAAATAGCGAATGCCTTCGAGCAACTGCGTGGGAATGTAATCCTGCTGGCATTTTACTTGCGAGGATTGGGGCTCAGTGTCGTTGTCCACGCTGCAGGTGCCCGAATCGTGCGTACCCGGGATGCTCAGCTCGTCGAGGAACTTGTTGTCGTCGACGTATTTCATCCAACATGGCCCATCGACGTAGCTGCTGTACGTGATCCAGTCGAGGCTGCTAACCGTGGCATCGTTCTTTTTCATGTCGTAACCGATAAGTTCGAGCTCCCACGGAATGCTCTTACTCTTATGGCAGATCTTATTGTTGTCCTGGTCTTCGCCGTTCGATTCTATTGCCAGGTACTTAATGTCTTTTTTCTCGGTTTCTTTCTCGACCGTGCGGTCTCGGATGATATAGGTTCCGTTTGATTGACGCTCGAACGCAAAAGCGCGGCTGGGCTTGTTGTCATACTCGCCGCCCCATACGTGGATGACCTTCCCATCTTTGTCAGAGTCGTCGTCGACCGACCAAATGCTGTAGCCCGTCTTTTTATGCTCTTCGAAATTGAGCAAGGTGCGGATAGCATACCAGTTTGTATCGTCATTCTTGGTCGTTACGTTCTCAAGGATGAGCTTGCTGGACGTGCCGTCGTTAAACAGGTGGCAGACGTTGCCGCGAACGTTGCCGTCTTGGTTGACGCTCGCGGTGCGAAAATAGCCCGCGGGGCGAAGGCGAATGACGAACTTGTCGAGGGTGGCCGCCGGTGTGGGCGTGTCTTCTGCAAATGCCGCGCGCATGGGAAGGCCCAATCCCGCGGTTTCGGGCAGGCTTGCAAGCGGCGACAACGCCGCAAGTCCTAGGCCCAGCGTAAACGCTCGACGACTGATGGCGTGGTGTTCGGTCATAACTCCTCCATTCGCAGGGTGCGGTAATGCGCTCATTTTGGTCACTATACTGCCCGGATGTTTAAAGGTGTCGGCTTAAATTGTGTGCGCGGCGCTATAAATCGGCGGGCGGACGTGTTTGGGTGCTTGCCGTTTTCGTACCGTTGCCACATTTGGGGTGGTTCCGGCGTCCGGCATCCTCGCGTTCGTCAGGTGCCGGCATAAGAAAGGGAGGGTCGGTTTACCGGCCCTCCCTTAGTACGAAACGCTGGGGCACCGTCGCTTGTTTGCGCTGCGCCCGTGTTTCCCGCTGCGCTCGCCAGTTGCTTAGCGCTTGATCTCGATATCGTCGAGCTTGACGTCCATGGCCTCGGTCTTGGCTTCGGCGATGTCGTCGGCAAATTCCAGAGACTTCATCATGGTCTCGACGGCGTCCTTGTGCTCCTCGACGTTGTCGATGCTCACGTATACGCTGCCGCCGCCTGCTTCGGTGAAGTACTCAGTCGTCACGCCGCCCGAGTGTGTATAGGAAGCGTTGCGCCAGGTCTTGCCGTTGTACTTGACGGGATCATTCTCGGTCCACTCAAAGTTGGCCTTCCATTTGGCCTCGTAGTCGAACAGCTCGTCAGCGTTCTTGTCAGAGTCGAAGACGGGGATGAAGCGGTCGCTGGCGTGCTCGCTCTCGGTGAACTTAAACTGGGCCCTATCGGCCGTGTCGCCTGCGACGTCCGTGATTTCGACGCCCTCGGGCACCTCGACCTTAAACCAGATGAAGTCGGTCCTCATATCCACGGCTGGCTTTTCTGCGCCGCCGCCACCGCCACTGCCGGTAGCGCCGCCGCTTCCGCCGCAACCCACCAGGGCAACCGCGGCAAAGAGACTGATGCAGAGGGTGAGAATCGCAAAGGCCTTCTTTTTCATGGTCGTGTCCTCCTCGATCTGTAACCGCCCATGGATTACCTGCCTTTACTGTACGCGTGGACGGCTCGCTAGGGTGGGCCATGTGTCCCATTCTGAGGGCTGGAATTGCGCCGACAAGTGGCAATATGCGCGGGTCCAAAAGAGGGGAGGGCCGATGCTGTCGGCCCCCCCGGGTTGGGCGCCCGTTGTTTTAATGGGCGCATGCGCGCTGGTGCGCGTAGGCGCGTGCGGGTGTCCCGTTACTTGATCTCGATGCTCGAAATCTCGACTTCGCGTGCCTCGGAAACTGCCTCTGCCATGTCATCGGGGAACTCGATGGAGTTGAGGAGTGCCTCGGCTTCTTTCTTGTGCTGGTCGAAGTTCGAGATGAGGACGTAGACGCTTCCCGGCTCAACGTCGGTAAAGAGGAGGGTTGTGATGCCACTGTTGTCCTCGTACGTTCCGACGAGCCACGTCCTGCCGTTATACTCGATGGACCCGCCATCCTTCCACTGGAACGTATCCCCCTTCTTTTCTGCCTGGTCGGCGTGGGACTCCTCGGCCGTCAGCGCTTTTTTCCAAACGGGGATAAAGCGATCGGCCGAGGCATTCTCGTTCTCGGGGAAGGTGAGCTGGACCCTGTCGGCATTCTTGCCGGCGGAGTCGCTCACGCCAACGTTCTCGGGCATCTCGACCTTAAACCAGATAAAGTCGGTCTTCTTGGCGACGGGGGCCTTTTCCTTGCTCTCGCTCTTGGGGGCGCTGCCGCCGCCCGATGCGCTTCCGCCGCAGCCGACAAGGGCAAACGCGGCAAAGAGGGCGATGCAAAGGGAAAGGATCGATAGGGTCTTTTTCTTCATGGTGGCGTCCTCCTTGTCTGCCAGGGACATCGTGTGCCGCGGATCGCTGGGGCGGCGGTTACGCATGCGCATGATGTCTTTGTTTACTGTGCGGTTATTCTTCCATTCGTCGTCCGGTGCCGTGATGAGCTTGCCCCAACATAGGGCTCCTTACCTATATGTATGCCCCAGCTTGTGCTGCCCGGGAGTCTCGAAAGGTGGGCCATGTGTCCCATGTTTGTGTCGCTGCCGCCTATCGTGTGCCATAGAAATCCGCGATGGCTAGGTGCGCTGACGCTCATGTGCTTATGGGCTAGACTTAGCACCATTACGTGATCGATGCGGTCGGTCGGCGGTTGCCACCCGACCGATGTATATGACTTGAAGGTGCATGTGCATGAGCCAAGAGATGATGGACAAGACCTGCCGCGGGTTTGCCGAGGCGCTGGCCGCGCGCGAGCCGGTTCCCGGCGGTGGCAGCGCGAGCGCCTTTGTGGGCGCGCTGGGCGCCTCGCTGTGCGGAATGGTTGCCCGCTACGGTGCGACCAATCCCGCGCTTGCTGATCGTGCGGATGACCTGACGCGTGCGTTTGTCCATGCTGATGAGCTGGCCCAGGAGCTTGTCGAGTTGGTTGCCGAGGACGTTCGTGCCTATGGGCAGGTGTCCGCGGCGTACGGTATTCCGCGTGACGATCCGGCTCGAGCGACCGCGATTCAGGATGCGCTGCATGTGGCCGCTATGCCGCCGTATCGCATTATGGATGCCTGCGGGCGTGCGCTGGCGCTGCTCGAGGACATGGCCGACAAGGGTTCGCGTCAGCTGCTGTCCGATGTGGCGTGCGGCGCCGTGTTCTGCCGTTCCGCTATGCAGGGCGCGAGCTTGACGCTCTTTGCGAACACCACGTCTATGAAGGACCGGGCGCGCGCCGAGGAGCTCGAGACCGCGTGCGATGAGCTGCTCGACACGTGGTTGCCGCGCGCCGATGCGCTGGCGCGCCGCGCCGCCGACGCTGCAAGGAAGAGAGGATAGCCATGGCTGAACTGCTGAAGGGTGCTCCCGTCGCTCGCGCTTTGACTGAGGAACTTGCTGCTCGCTGCGCAGCCCTGCGCGAGCGGGGCGTTGTTCCGACGTTGGCTATCGTGCGTGTGGGTGAACGCGAGGACGACCTATCCTACGAGCGCGGTGCGCTCAGGCGCTGCGAGAAGGTTGGCATTGAAGCTCGCCGCGTTTTGCTTCCCGCCGATGTTTCGCAGGACGAGCTGTTGGCGGCCATCGAGGACATCAATTCCGACCCCGCTGTTCATGGCTGCCTGATGTTCCGCCCGCTGCCCGCCGGCCTTGACGAGGACGCGGTTGCCTCGGCACTCGATCCCGCCAAGGACGTTGACTCCATGACGCCGGCTTCGCTGCTCACCACGCTTTCGGGGCGCGGCGAGGGTTTTGCCCCCTGCACAGCCGAAGCCGTGCTTGCTTTGCTGGATCATTACGGCGTTGAGCTGGATGGAGCTAAGGTTGCTGTGGTCGGTCGGTCTCTGGTGATTGGCCGTCCCGTTGCCGCCATGCTTACGGCGAGCAATGCGACCGTGACGACGTGCCATACGCATACGCACGACCTTGCTGCCGAGTGCCGTGCTGCCGACATTGTGGTTGCCGCCGTTGGACGCGCACGTACGATTGGCGTGGATGCGGTTCGCGAGGGCCAGACGATCATCGATGTTGGCATTAATTGGGACGAGGCCGCTGGCAAGCTGGTGGGTGACGTCGATTCTGATGCTGCGGAGCCGGTCGTTAACGCCATCACGCCCGTGCCGGGCGGCGTGGGCGCTGTGACGACGGCGATCCTCGCCAAACACGTGATCGAAGCGGCCGAGCGCGCATCGAAATAGGCGTTTTGGGCTGTTTGAGGGGTTAGTTCTATACCCCGTGGACAAAAAATGCCAAATATGAGTACTGTTGCCAAGATAGTCACATATATTTTAGGTCAAATAGGCTCTCTAACGATATTTATTATCGATAGAGAGCCTATTTTATTGGACCTATGAGGAATTACATCATCTAATTTTTGAACAAATGTAGATTTTTGACATCCATGCGTAGCAAAATTGCTGTTACTAAATTGGTGACAGTACTCATATTTGGCATTTTTTGACCACGGGGGGTTGCCAGCGCCGTGGTTTCGCCCTTTCTGCGCCGAAGCGATACACTGTTATCGTTTGATTTCTTCGCTCAAGGAGGATGCGCATGCCGTGCACAACGATTTTGGTTGGTAAGAACGCGAGCTACGACGGGTCGACGTTGGTTGCCCGCAACGAGGACTCGTCCAACGGGGTGTTTGAGCCCAAGCGTATGCGCGTGGTGCATCCCGACGAGCAGCCGCGCGTCTACACGAGCGTCCTGAGTCACCTGACCGTTGAACTGCCCGATAACCCCATGCGCTACACGAGCGTCCCCGATGTTGTCCCGGGCCACGGCATCTGGGCGGAGGCCGGTTTCAACGAGCTCAATGTGGGCATGTCCGCAACCGAGACGCTCACCACCAACGAGCGCGTTCGCGGCGCCGACCCGCTCGTCGACTACGTGCCCGCCAAGGGCAACGAGGGCGAGGACGGCTATGTTCCGGCGCAGCCCGGTGGCCTGGGCGAGGAGGACATGGTGACCCTGGTGCTGCCGTATGCCAAGTCCGCCCGCGACGGCGTGCGTATCCTGGGCAACCTGCTCGAGCGCTACGGCACCTACGAGAACAACGGCATCGCCTTTAGTGATGTGGACGAGATCTGGTGGCTCGAGACCATCGGCGGTCACCACTGGATTGCCAAGCGCGTGCCTGACGACGCCTATGTGACCATGCCCAACCAGCTGGGTATCGACAGCTTTGACCTGGATGACGCCGAGGGCGCCCAGGCTGATCACATGTGCTCCGCCGACCTGCGCGCCTGGATGGCCGAGTGGCATCTGGACCTGACGCTGGGCGTCGAGGGCGACGGTCCGGCGACGGTCTTCAACCCGCGCGAGGCCTTTGGCTCGCACAGCGACAGCGACCACGTCTACAACACGCCGCGCGCCTGGTATATGCAGCGCTGCCTTAACCCCAGCGATGTGTGGGACGGTCCCGAGGCCGACTACACGCCCGAGAGCGACGACATCCCCTGGAGCCGCGTGCCTGAGCGCAAGGTGACCATCGAGGACATCAAGTACGTGCTTTCGAGTCACTACCAGGGCACGGAGTACGACTGCTACGGCAGCAAGGGTACGCCCGCCACGCGCGGCGCCTATCGTCCCATCGGCATCAACCGCAACAGCCAGCTCGCCGTGCTGCAGCTGCGCCCCTATGCGCAGCCGGCGTATCGCGCCGTGCAGTGGATGGCCTTTGGCTCCAACTCGTTTAACGCGCTGGTTCCGCTGTACGCCAATGTCGAGACCATGTCCGAGTACTATGCCGACACGCAGGCTCGCGTGACGTCCGAAAACTTCTACTGGGCTAACCGCCTGATTGGTGCGCTGGCCGACGTTCGCTTCCACGAGTGCGGCCGCGCCGTGGAGGACTACCAGGAGAAGGTCGGCGGCATGGGCCACAAGCAGATCCATGACGTCGACGCTGTCGTAGCCGCGCTGCCCGAGGCCGAGGTGCCTGCCGAGCTTGCACGCGCCAACGAGGCCTTTGCCGAGCGTGTTCGTGTAGAGACCGATGCTCTACTGGGCAAGGTGCTCTACACCACGAGCTGCGCCATGAAGAACTCTTTCGCGATGAACGACAACGTGAGGTAGGGATTTCCCGTCGATTGAATAGCGCTAAAACGCTTTGTCGCTTTCGCTCAATCTTGGGTACAAGAACGCCAATGCAGTTGTTTGTGATTGGAGACAACCATGGTTATGAAACTCGATCAGCTTGTTAACGGCGCCATTAACGTGGGCTTTGGCGCTGCCGCCGTTGCTGTCGAAGGCGGCAAGAAGGTTCTCGACGACCTTAATACCAAGGGCGAGCAGGTGCGCAAGGACGCAGGCGCTCCCGATATCGCCCGCAGTGTGTCCGACATGTTCGAGCAGGCCGGTGGTACCATCTCCGATCTGACCGAGCGCTTGGGCATGCAGGGCGAGACCGCGGCCCAGCGCGTGCTCGACGAACTCATCCTTGCCCGCGTCCGCGTTATGACCGCGCCCGAGCGCACGGCCTTCCTGGCCCATGTGCGCGACATCGTCGATTCGGTCGAGGACAACGTGACCTCGGTGCCCGTCGAGTCCGTTGAGCCCGACGATGCGAAGGATACCGAAGAGGCCGAGTAGCAGCGCAGATGGCAGATTCCACCACCGATTACAACAATCTAGATCCCTTGGGTGACGAGGCGGCGGTTGTCGATGAGGTCGATGCCGCCGTCTCGGGCGCTCGCAAGAAGCCGCGCGCTGTCGATATGGTCCCCGAGGAGCCCGACGCGATGGCGCCGGACGAGGAATACCAGCTCACGCCGGCGGGTCGTCGCGAACGCATCGGGCAGATTGTTCGCCTGGTCAAAAAGTACCGTGTGTGGGATAACCTCACGCCGGTTCGTTTGCGCCGCCTGCTTGAGGAACTCGGCCCCATGTTCGTCAAGATGGGGCAGATTCTGGCCAACCGGTCCGAGATTTTGCCGCAACGCTTTTGCGACGAGCTACGTCGTCTGCGCTCCGACGTGGAGCCGGTGCCGTACGAGGTCGTACTCAGTTGTCTGGAAGAAGAATACGGCCTGCGCCTGGGGGAGATGTTCGATGCGATCGACCCCAATCCGCTTGGTAGCGCATCGCTCGCGCAGGTGCACCGCGCTCGTCTGGTGACGGGCGAGGACGTGGCCGTCAAGGTGCAGCGCCCCGGTGCGCAGCAGGTTATGGCACAGGACATCGATATCATCCGCTCGGTGGTGCGTATCGTTTCCAAGTTCGTCAACACCGATCAATTCGTTGACCTGCACGGCGTAGTCGAGGAGTTGTGGACCTCGTTTCGCGAGGAGACCAACTTTTTGGCCGAGGCAAAAAACCTCAACGACTTCTACGAGTTCCATAAGAGCGTTCATGGCGTGACGTGCCCTAAATCCTATCTGGACCTGTGCACCGAGCACGTGGTGGTTATGGACTACGTCGACGGCATTTCGATCGCCGATCCTGAACGCTTGGTGGCCGAGGGCTATGACTTGGAAAAGATCGGTGCCGCAATCGTCGAGGATTACTCGACGCAGGTGCTCGATGACGGCTTTTTCCATGCCGACCCGCATGCGGGAAACATTATTCTCAAGGACGGCATCGTTTACTTTATCGACTTGGGCATGGTCGGACGCATGTCGAGTCACGATCGCGGTATCGTCAAGGACATGATTTTCGCCGTGGCCGAGGGTGACGTGCCCAAGCTCAAGGATTCGCTCATGCGCTTCGCCGTGACGCGTGGCGACTCGGCTGAGCTCGATCATTCGGCCTTTTTGTCCGATTTGGACTTTATCGTGGCTGACTTTGCAGGCCTTGACCTGAAGGATCTGGATATCGGCGAGTTTTTGACCTCGCTGTTAAACCTGGCGCGCAAAAACGACGTTGAGCTGCCGAGCGTGGTAACGATGTTCGCGCGCGGCATGGTGACGCTCGAGGGTTTGCTGACCGAGTACATGCCCAACGTCAACATGATCCAGATCATCCAAACGCACATTAAAAACGAGAAAAGCACCTATACGCGCGTGCGCGACATGGGGCGCGATCTTGCCGCGAGCAGCTATCGCGCGGCGAAGGGCTCGCTCGAGGCGGCCGAGTATCTTGGCCTGGCTTCGCGCATGCTCACGCGCGGCCAGCTTAAGGTGAACACGCAGATCATGAGCAGCGATAAGGCGCTGCGACAGCTGGGTGGAATTATCGACCGTATGTCGATGGCAATTGTGATTGCTGGCCTGTTTATCGGTTCGTCGGTGGTGTACTACGCGCGCATCGAGCCGGTTGTGTTTGGTATCCCGGTCATTGGCTTTATGGGCTACGTCAGCGCACTGGTGCTGGCGCTTATGCTGGGCCGCAATATCTGGCTCAACAGTCACGGCGGCAAGCACTAAAGGCTGCGACCGTCACCGCATTTTCCTATCGCAAACAATAGCTTTTACCTTGGGCTTCGCCTGCGTGCGAGGCCCTTTTGCGTGCTACCATATCGACGGTAATAATCGATGGTCTAGATGGTGGTGCGGAGACGCACGAATGCGCGGTTTTCCTGCGCGTTTGGGAGAATCGGGGTGCAAGTCCCCAGCTGTACCAGTAACCGTAATTCCTCTTGGCTCGGGATGTTCGCGTCGCAGATCGGACGACGTGCCCGAGTCGTTAAGGTTAAGTCGGATCGCCTCCCATCTTGCATGCGGCTGCGGCGTATGCCGCCGGTGTGCATAGGGCTCTGGAGGGAAGGGGGACCCCGATGGGGGAACTCGAGCGCAGCATGCGCGATGACGTGGGGCAGCCTCAAGGCAACGCTCCGAGTATAGACAATGGGGGACAAATGGATATGTTTGAGGACGAGCGCGAGCGCGCCTCGTTGCATCGCCGTGGCGCGATTGCACGCGGTGTAGCCAAGCGCTGCCTGGTGGCATTCCTGGCCTTCGCGATGGCCTTTGGCACCACACCGGCTCAGCTGTGGGCCGAGGGCGCCGAGGGCATTGCCGGGGCTGTGACTCAGGCTGCGACACCGAGTGAGGGCACGGGGGCCGCGGACGGTGCTGCCGACCAGGGCAAGGCCGAGGTTTCGGATTCCGGGAGCGCGCCTGCAGCCAGTGCCGCCACAACAGGGGCAGCAACTGGCGACGAAGGCTCGGTGACGGGGGAGAGCCCTGCCTCGAGCGAGCAGTCTTCGACGGCATCCGCTGGCCAAGCAGGATCTGCCGCCGCGGCTGCCGTTCAGACAGGGAACCCGACAGAAACTGGCGATGTCGCCAAGAAGCAAGTCGAGGTCTCGTTCTCGATTATCGGCACCGATGCCGACGGCAAGGCTCAGACCTGGGTGGCACCTACGCAACTCAAGCTTGACGAGGGCTCGACGGCTGCGGACGCCTTCGTTAAGCTGCAGCAGAAGACGGGCTTCAAGGCAGACTACGATGCAAACACGGCATATGGGTTCTACCTCAAGAGCATCACGTCTCCGAGCGATGGCCGCACGCTTGCCTACGATCCGACGACTTATGCCTTCTGGCAGCTGTTCGTCGACGGCGCGTCTTCCTCGGTTGGTGCGAGCAGCATCAAGCTCACCCAGGGGCAGAAGATTGAGTTTGCCTATACGGCTGGTAGCGCGTCCCCTGTCGTTAAGGATCAGGTTGCCGCAAATGTGACCGTCATTGGTCGCGATGCCCAGGGCAAGACTCAGACTTGGGTCGATAACGCGCAGTATGTGGTGACGTCCGGCTCGAGCGCACTTGATCTTACGAAGGTCGCGCTCGAGGCGAATGACATCGACGCCGTTGCTGCGGGCTCCTTCATTCTGAGCCTTAAGTACAACGGCGTTGAGCTGGGTACGCCGCTCGATTATTCGACCTCTTGGCAGCTGTTCATCAACGGCAAGTCGAGCGACTACACGGCGGACAATGTCACCATTCATGCCGGCGATACCGTTACGTGGTTCTACGGTGGCTGGGGCGACCAGTTGCCCTCTGATTCCGTCCGTGCTTCCGTTCAGGTGCTTGGCAAGGACAAGGACGGCAAGCAGCAGGTTTGGGCTTCGACGGGTCAGATGAGCCTCAGGGCAGGCTCCACTGCCAAGGATCTCCTTGAGCAGACCGGCCTTACTCTCGATGCTAGTGAATCCTCTTGGGGCTGGTTCCTCAACGGCATTACTTCGCCGTTCGATGGTAAGTCCTATGGCTGGGATGCTGCGACCAATAGCTATTGGCGCTTCTACGTAAATGGCAAGTTCGCCGACGTTGGCGCCGGTGCCTACAAGCTCCAGGAGGGTGACGCCGTCACCTTTATGTATGGTGCTGACGCCGATGCCCTCCCCGGTCAGGTTCTTGGGTCCGTCGATGTTATCGGTCCCGATGTCAACGGCAACAATACTCGCTGGGGCTCGGCAAGCAATGTTTCTCTGCCCGAAGGCTCTACGGCCCAGGACCTTATTGAGACGGTTCTGAAGGCGAAGAGCGTTGATTACAACGCCTCCCAGAGCGGTGCATACTGGTTCCTGAATTCCATTACTTCGCCGTTCGATCACAAGCCGTATGTCTGGGATGCTGCGACCAATAAATATTGGCATCTGTATATCAATGGAGAGCCCTCCTTACTCTGCGCCAATCAGATTACGCTCAAGAGCGACGATAAGGTTACGCTTGCCTATACCACCGACGATTCGCCCATGCCCGATCCTGACAAGATTGTCGTGGACCCGAGTGCGACGACTCCTGATTGGGATGCCGAGTGGGCCGGCTACGGCAACAGTGGCAACGGTTCGACCGTAACGGATGCCAAGACGCCTGCGCAGGCCGCTGGTCTTAAGTGGGCCTTCGATTGGAAGGCCGAGTCTGGCCAGCAGTATGCCAACTGCAGCGAGCCTGTCATTGCTAACGGTTTTGTGTACATCGCGACCGAGAACGAGCTCATTAAGATCGATTCGTCCACGGGTAAAAAGGTTGCCTCTGCGCCGCTTGCCTCCAAGGTGAGCTATACCTCTCGTCCGATCTATGCCAATGGCCTTATCATCGTTCCGCTCAACGGCGGTGCGGTCCAGGCGATTACTGCGGACAAGCTGATCTGCAAGTGGCTGACGCCTGGTTTGACGGACTTGACGCAGAGCTCCTGCACCGTGGTTTCGGATGGCGAGTACATCTATGTTGGTACGGTCGATATTTCGTATGACGAGAACTACAACGCGACCTACGGCAACGGCTCCCTGAAGCGTATCAAGATTGCCACGGGCGAAGTCTCTTGGCAGAACATTGACCCTTCCGAGGGCTATTATTGGACTGGTGCTGCGCTGACGGATAAGTACACCATTGTTCCTACGAGCGCGGGCACGCTTAAGTGCATTGATAAGACGACGGGCGATGTCGTTTCGACCATGAAGCTCGGCGCTGTCGCAAATGCCGATTGCATTGCCGATCCGTCCAATGGTTCGACCTTCTATCAGATGACGCACGACGGAATGCTCCATGTGATTTCGCTTTCGGCAAAGGGCGTGCTGAGTGAACAGAAGACGGTTGATCTGGGCCTTACGAATAATCTGAGCGCCCCTGCGGTGTCTGGTGACAATCTGATTGTCGGCGGACAGACGGCTACTGGCTCTGCTCTGGTTCTCTATAACCTGAAGACGGGTAAGACCACGATGGTCGCTGCTGCCGACGGCAAGGCGCTGCCGGCTGGCCTCAACGGTATTGCTGCTACTCCGCTGGTGAGTGTTCAGGGCGGCAAGACCTATGTGTACTTCACCGTTAACAGCGCGGATAGCAAGGATTACGTCAGCTACTCTGCTGGTGGTGGCGTGTATCGCTATACGCTCGGCGACGCAGAGGCGACGCAGATTTATGATGCGGCTGGCCATTACCAATACTGTGACTCTCCGGTCATTGCCGATGCTTCTGGCAACCTCTACTACATCAATGATTCGGGCACGCTGTTCAAGCTCGGGGCTGTTGAGTCTTGGACGGTTGCCTTTAATTCCAACGGCGGGTCTGCTTGCGACACTAAGTTTGTGGCTACGGCCGACGGCAAGCTGGTCAAGCCGGCCGATCCGACGCGCGATGGCTACACTTTCGGCGGTTGGTTCACCGATGAGACTTGCGCGCAGGCGTATGACTTCAGTATGCCGGTGACGGCCGATCTGACGCTGTATGCCAAGTGGACCAAGAATGCCACCAACCCTGGCGGCAATGGCGGTTCTGGCACTAATGGTGGCAACGGTGGCGCTGGCAACGGTTCCGGTGCTGGCACGGGCACGGGTTCCGGCTCCGGCACGAAGGGCCAGCAGGCCGGCGGCGCTATCGCCCCGGGTCATAAGCCGACGACCAAGACGACGGTGTCGACCAAGACCGAGACCAAGGACAACAAGTCCGACAAGAAGGACACCGATAAGTCCGATAAGAAGGACGAGAAGAAGTCTGACAAGAAGTCTGACAAGAAGGACAACAAGTCCGACAAGAAGTCCGATTCCAAGTCCGATACGGGTGCTGCTTCCACGACCACTGCTAAGAAGTCCTCTAGTGCCTCCGAGCAGGAGACTGGCACCAGCCCGCTCGCCATTGTTGGCGTTGCCGCCGGCGTCATCGGTCTCGCCATCGTCGGCGTGTTCGTGTTCACCAAACGTCGGTAGGTGAGGGCTGTGTCCAATAAATCCAAGGACGCTGACCCCAAGCAACCAGATTCCTCGTTCATTCAGTTCGACGATGCAAAGCAACAGGGCACCGCTTCGGCGGCGTCCGCCCCTCGTCGCAAGACGCTCCTCGGCGTCCTGACTGCCGCGTGCACCATTCTGATCGTCGTCTCGCTGGGTTTCGTCCATCCTTCCGAGAGCGGTGCCTGGTCCATCGACTGGATCATTCAGACCGTGACGGGGGAGAGCGTCGTAACCAAGGACACCAAGGTGTCTGGCTCGACTACGACTTCGGGCGAGGCCAGTTCCAAGGATTCTAAGTCATCGAATGACGCAAAAGATGAGTCCAAGCATTCTGATGAGTCCAAGTCCAAGGACGATTCCGAGTCTTCAAACAAGGAATCGGACAAGAACTCGGATAACAAGAAGTCCGAGGACCAGGACGGCAAGAAGTCTGGCGATAAATCCGCTGCCCAAAATACGGGAGTCGGTGATACTTCCAATGCGTCTGGCGGTGGCCAGTCGTCTGATGGAGCCTCATCCTCTAATGGTGGAAACGCCTCCTCGGGCGGCCAGGGCGGCTCGCAGGAGTCCAGCTACGTAACGGTGACGGTTTCGGTCACATCGAGCGCTGTGGGCAATCCTGTGTCTTCTGGTGGCACCTTTACCTTTAACGAAGGCGCTACCGTCTACGATGCCCTGTGCGCGCTGGGCCTTTCTGTCAACGCACATGGCTCGTCGTACGGCACGTATGTTTCTGCGATTGGTGGTTTGGCCGAGAAACAGTACGGCGGCACGAGCGGCTGGATGTACTCCGTCAACGGCACAACGCCCATGACGGCCTGCAGCAACTACGTTCTCTCCAACGGCGACAACGTGGTCTGGTATTACGTTACAGGCTAGAGGCTTCGACATAGCGCGCCAGACGGGCGGTTCGGACAAACATCCGGGCCGCCCGTTTTTCATGCGAATGGGATTGGGTTGCCGGGTCTCTCGGCAAACAAAAAACCGGTTGGAATGGGAATTCCAACCGGTTATACATTCAAGCAAATAGCGAATCGACTACGACCGTGCGCCCTCGAGGAAGAAGCGACGGCTGAAGTAGTTGTACCAGGTGACGAGGAACGTGGCGATGGCCTTCATGGCCTGGTAGCCGATGCTCAAAAACGTGACGCCTACAAACATGTATAGGTCGTTGAGGCCCAGGCCGATCACCGACAGGATGGTGAAGATCGTGAACTCGCGCTTGCGGCTCATGCCCTCGCGATGGTCGAACACGTACTTCATGCTGAGCCAGTAGTTGACCACGACGGACGTGGTAAACGAGACCGTGGTGCTCATCAAAAAGTCGAGGTGAAACAGCTCGACAAGCGCAATGAGCATACCCCAGTCGATGCCAAAGGAGATAAGACCCACGACAGCGAACTTGAGGAACTGCTTGGTATGAGGTTGTGCCAGTGCCTTGCGCACGTAATCACATCCAATGCGTTGATAAATCGAGCAGAGGATACTTTAGAGCTTTTGCAAGGGAAACGTAAGGTCTTTGCCAAGAACTATACGAACTCGCCAAATTTTCAAGAGCTAATCCGCAAACGTTGAAAACTTTCCCGTAAACGAGCAAAGCCCACGAACAACACAGCGCTCGACGCGCGTCATCCGTGGGCATCGTAAAGCTGTAAGGTTGCGAGTTACTTGGTCTCGTCGCCTTCCAGGAAGATCTTTCGGGTCACAAAGTTGTAGACCATGACAAGCGCGGTGGCGCAGATCTTGGCGATATTGGCCTCGAGTCCCAGGCCGGCGTTGAGTGTCAACACGATACCGTCGTTGAGTGCCAGGCCGATCACGGACAGCACGACAAAGATAATGAACTCGCGGCGGCGGCTTATGCCTTCCTTGTGCGCAAACACGTATTTCATGCTTGCGAGGTAGTTAAAGATGAGTGAGATGATAAAGCCGCTGGTGTTGGCGATTAGGATGTTAAGGCCCAGACCGTAGTGGAGCAGATTCATAATGCCAAAGTCGATAACCGTGGCAATGACACCGACGACGCCAAATTTCATGATCTGCGCAAGGAGCTTTTGCATGGTACCTGCCTTAGGGTGGCGCCGGGACGCCGTGGGGATGACAAACTCAGCAAGTTTAGCCAATCCCCGCGGGTGGGGCTAGACGCGCTCCTCGATAGCACCGTTTCTATATGCATCGAGCAGCTGGCGCAGATCCTGGATCTGGCTGCGAATCTTGGCGCCAGTATCGGTGTCGCTCACCATGCGGCGACGGTCTGCTTGGTCAAAACGGTTGGTCTCGCTTTCGATGTCCACGTTGCGCGTGAGTGCCTCGGCAACCGTTGTAAAGGCCCGGTGCGACTTGAGGCGGCAGCCGCGCGAGCTCGAGATGAGCGTATAGCCGGCGATACCCGTCTTGGGATGGTAAGCGCGGCAGAAGCCGCCATCGATGACCAGCAGTTTGCCCTCGGCGCGGATGGGCTGCTCACCCTTGGTGGTTTTAACGGGCGTGTGGCCGTTGATGATGTGGCCGGTCGGTGAACATGCCATGGGCACGACGCCAAACTCGCGCATGATGTCGTCGCAGACCGAGGGCGACTTGGTAAGCGTAAAGTACGGGTCCATCGGCTCGACCCAGGTGCTCTTATCGGCGATATAGGCGCGCTCAAAGGTACGCACCAGGCGTCCGCTGGCGGGTGAGTTAAAGCCAATCCACAGGTACCACATCCAGTCGAGGGCGTCGCGGTCGCCCACGCGCCAGGCGCGGCGGGCGATGTGGTCGCAAAAATCGAGATAATCGCGGCCAGCGTGCCAGGTGCCCAGACAGTTCATGCTGCTAAAGGTGCCGTCTTCGTTGAGCGGTACGCAGCCGTGGAAGAGCAGGTTGCCGTTGGCGACTTTGTACATCGAGCCGTGGGAATAGAGGAAATCGATATGGCGATGCAGGTGATCGGCGGTGACAAACTCGGACACGAGCTTGTCGATGATGTGCTGCTCCTGAGACGTGAGCGTATAGGGGTCCGCCGGGTCGACGGTGGGGAAGTCGTTGGTCGTGAGCGGCCACACGCTGCCGTCGGCGAGCGTGACCGTGCCGGTGTCGTGATCGATCTTGTCGAGTAACAGGCGGTCGGTCATGTCGAACTCGGGATGGCGCTGGATAATCTGGCCCTCGAGCTTAAAGAGGAGCACGTTGATGGCCTTGATCAGCGGGGTGATGGACTCACCGGCGGTGTAGGTGGCATCAGCAAAGGCGACAAGTTCACGCAGCGAGATGCCGTAGTCGTTCTCGAGGATCTCGTAGTTGTCGTAGCGTAGGTTGTTGCGCAGCACCGTGGCGATGCAGGCAGGTTCACCGGCCGCAGCGCCCATCCACAGCAGGTCGTGGTTGCCCCACTGGATGTCGAGTGAATGGTAGGTGAGCAGGCGGTCCATAATCTTGGCCGCGCCGCCACCGCGGTCGAAGATATCGCCCACCAGGTGCAGGTGGTCGACGGCCAGGCGCTTGATGAGCGAGGCGAGCGACTCGATAAAGTCGTCGGCGCTGGCGGTCTCTAGGATGGACTCCACGATGCGCTCGTGATAGCGCACGCGATAGTTGTTCTCGTCCGGGTGCGTGTGTAACAACTCGTCGATGATATAGGCGTAATCGCGCGGGATGGCCTTACGCACCTTGGAGCGCGTGTAGCGGCTTGAAAGCGAACGAGCGACCATGATGAGCTGGTCAAGCATCGTCTTGTACCAGGTGGGTGAGTCCTCGCGCTGGCTGCGGACCAGCTCGATCTTCTCGCGCGGGTAGTAGATAAGCGTGCACAGCTCGCCCTTCTCGTCAAAGGAGAGCGTTTCGCCAAAGATTTCGTCGATATGCTCGCGCACGACGCCCGAGCAGTTGTTGAGGATGTGCATAAAGGCTTCGTACTCGCCATGCACGTCGCTCATAAAATGTTCGGTGCCTTTGGGCAGGTTGAGAATGGCCGAGAGATTGATGATCTCGGTAAATGCGGATTGCTCGGTGGGAAATTGTTTCGACAGCAGACGCAGATACTTGAAGTCTTGCGGATTGCGATCGAATGCGACCATGAAACACCTTCCGATGGGGTTGGTAAAACTGATAAACAGCGTCAAACGTTTATCAGTATGCGCCGCTTTTGTTTCGATTTTGCGCCAGCGGCTGAATTGTCGGCTGAACGGTTTGGTAAATCGATTTAGTTGAGGTAGATATGGCGGTTGAGTGGAGACGACAGAGGGTGTTTTCTCAGATATTTATGCGTGGGGCCGGTGGAGACGATGGTGGTAAAGATGTTCGCTATTTTTGGTTCGATTTGGTAAATAGTGGACATATGTACCGTATGTAGGCTCACTGTGCGATAATTTGCGCAGCAATGAGTAAGGAGCCTCATATGAGTGATTTTGTCCTGACCTGTGAATCTGCCGCCGACCGAACTCGGGAGTTCTTTGAATCGCGCAATATTCCCGTCGCGTATTTTCATTACGAGATCGACGATGTTGTCTATACGGACGATCTGTATCAGTCGATTACGCCGGACAAGTTTTTTGCCCAGATTGCCGCGGGCGCCATGCCCAAGACGTCTCAGGTGAGCGTGGGTGAGTACGAGGAGTTTTGGGAGCCGTTTGTTGCCGAGGGTAATACGTGCTGCACCTGACGTTGTCATCGGGTATTTCGGGCACGTATGGATCGGCCTGCGTTGCGGCGCAGATGCTCGCGGATCGCTATCCCCAGGGCGGCAAGGTGCGCGTCATCGATTCGCTGGCAGCGTCTTCGGGCTTTGGCCTGCTGGCGGAATGTGCCGCCGACGTGCGCGATAGCGGGGCTTCACTCGACGAGACGGCCGCCTGGATCGAGGAGCACAAACTCAACCTGCACCACTGGTTCTTCTCGACCGATCTGTCGAGCTACCTGCGCGGCGGTCGCATTTCGGCTGCGAGCGCAATCATCGGCACGGCGCTTAAGATTTGCCCACTTATGACGGTCGATTGCGAAGGTAAGCTGTCGCCACGTGAGAAGATTCGCACTAAGAAGCGCGCGATTTCCGAGATGGCTAAGACCATGATGGCACACGTGCAGGACGGTGCGGATTATTCGGGTAAGTGCGTCATGTCGCACTCGGCGTGCCGCGAGGATGCCGAGGCAGTTGCGGCACTGATCGAGGAACAGATTCCGCAGCTTAAAGGCAAGATTGAGATCAATAACATCGGTACTCTGATTGGCTCGCACACCGGACCTGGTACGGTGGCGCTCTTCTTTATGGGCGACAAGCGCGTGGATTAATTTTCCCCATCACGTCGCTGTATGATTGCTTAAGCGAAAACGGCCCGCCTCACGTTTGTGGGGCGGGCCAAGATGTTTTGCTAGCGTTTCTTTCCGCGGAAGAAGAAGCCGTGCAGTGATGGCTTGAGGCCGCGGTTGGCGCGACGCTCCTCGATATGATCGTGGATCGAAGCGACGCGCTCGATGACCTCGTCGGGAATCGGCACGTCGGGATTCATGTTCTCGACCTGGCTGACCTCGGCGGCGGCGACCTGGTCGATAATGGGCACATCGTCGCGCGAGATGACAGGCGTGGCGTCTTCCTTCATCTTGCGGTAGCGCTGCATCATGTCGGTCTGCAGCTGCTGGGCCGAAGGCGGCGTCCAGATGATGGCGTTGGCGCCGGCGGCGATGGTTTCACGGATGCTCTCTGGCGTCTTGCCGCCCGGCGCGATGAGCGGCAGGTTGGGATAGTGCTTGCGCAGCTCGCGTAGGACCTGGGGCGTGTTCTTGCCGGCGGCGATGTTGAGAATCTTGGCTCCAGCGCGCACCTTGGCGTGGGCATCGTCGTCGCAGCGAACGACCGTAGCGATGACGGGGATGTCGGCGATGTTGGTGATGTGCTCGACCATCTCGGCGGTGGCGGGGGAGTTGACCACGCAGCCCGCCGCGCCTTGCATCTCGGAGACGGCTGCCATCTGCACGGAGCGCTTACCGGTCGTAGTTCCGCCGCCCACGCCTACAAAGACCGGGCACTCGGCGACGGTCAACAGTGCCTGCGTAATGGCCGGCTGCGGCGTGAAGGGGTAAACGGCAAAGACGGCATCGGCGTTGGAGTTGCGGATGACCGCGACATCGGTGGTGTAAATGAGCGACTTGATGCGGCGGCCGAAGAGCGTGAAGCCGCTGGCCTCCTCGATCTCGTCGGGCATGCGAAGGGCAGCCTTGCGCAGACGTCCGTCGATGGGCAGGGGCTCCATAGGGAGCAGGCCGTTGGGCGTGACGGCTACCTGGGGCTCGGTGAACTCGTCTGCGAGCTCGACCTCGGAGAAATCGACCGAGGCGACGATGTCTTCGTGAACTTCGGCAGGCACATCGATGGGAGCTTGGTCGTTTGCCGCGGCAGGCGTGTCGAAAGAGCTGGTGCCGACGAAGGCGTCGACGCGCTCGTTTAGATCGTTGAGGGTATCCATGGAGGCTCGATTCTATGTGATGACGGCCGGCAGGGTGCCGGCAGCGTTGTGCTTGCTAAATCGTTTGACGAGTTGATTTTTCCCCGCCGCGTCCCCCGTTAGACCGAAGGGCGGCGAACGTGAAGGAGCTGTGGTGGCGGGGATCGAGGTGCTATCTTGAAAGTCCCGTTTAAAAGAGAGGTGACGCGGTATGGAATTGACAGCAATGTTGGGCTCGATTGGCCTGTGTGTGGGCGCAATCGTTGCCGCCGCGGTCATCTATTTTGTGGTTACGGCCATTAAAGGCAAAAGGGCCGAACGCAAGGAGCGCGCGATGCTTAAACAGCATCGCGACCAGCAGGGCAAACGCGCACAGAGATAGCTTGTTGAGTTTTGGATCCGTGCGCTAGCTGCGTTTTCGGATCAGGGCAATGTAGAAGCCCTCAAAGTCGCGGCTAGGCGGAATGGTCAGCGTGCCGGGCATACCGTTGGCGACGGACGAGACGTGGCTGGCGGCGATGGCCTCGGTGAGGGCGTTGCACTCGATGCGTGGCTCTTCGCCAACTTCCTGAGCACGGCGCGTTTCACTTTCGCTCGGCGTGCCGTCGAGGGGGATAAGCTCGCAATCCATGTGCTTGTCGAGGGCCTCTTGCAGGGCGTCCTCGTTTTCCTGCGGCAAGATCGAACAAGTCGAATAGACGAGCGTGCCGCCCGGTTTAAGGGCTCCCATGGCGCGGTCCAGAAGTGCTCGCTGCGAGCGGGCACACTTACTCAGCAGCTGCTCGGTCAGGCCGCGCAGGCTTTTCTCGTTGCCGCTGATGACGGTGCCCGTGCCGGTGCAGGGGGCATCGAGCAGGATGCGGTCAAAGCGGAAGAACTCGTCGAGCTCGCGTGCGTCGATGCGCATGACGGGCACGTTTTTTGCGCCTTGGCGGTGGAGGTTGGCTTCGAGCTTCTCGGCGCGGGGAATGCTCATCTCGCAGGCGGTAAGGTGCGCCTGGCCCTGCGTGAGGGCGGCGATCTGCGTCGTCTTGCCACCGGGGGCCGCGCACATGTCCAGGATGTCCTCGCATGCCTGGGCGCCCAGGACCAACGGCGGCATCATGGACGACAGACTTTGCAAGTAGATCTTGCCGTCGCGGTAGATGTCGAGGTCCCACAGGTCGGAAACCTGGGCGTCGGGCAGGATGAAGGCGTCTGGGTACCAGGCGACGGGGTTGTGGGCGATGCCGGCGGCATCGAGCGCCGCAGCGATGTCCTCGGCGGTTGCCTTGAGCGTGTTGGCGCGCAGCGTGACCGGGCGTGTGACCGCGGCGCCGAAGCCCTTGATCATGAGCTCGGCATCGGCGGGCGCATAGGCGCCGGCGACCGTGTCGACCATAAAGCGCGGCAGGTCGGCGGCGCAAGGAAGGGCGGCAAGCTGGTCGGAAAGCTCGGTGGCGGCAAACTGCCTGAGCTTGAGCTCGGCCTTGACCTGCTTTTTCTGCTTACGACGACGCGGCTTGGACATCCGTCTTTCCTTCCCATTCCATTACATGTCGAGTGTTTAGTACTGGCTCTCGTGCTTGCTAAAGAAGTCGAAGCGCGGGGGCAGCGGCTTCACGCGGTGCTCGCCGGGCTTCTCGCCCAGGATCTCCACGAACTCGTCCGTGGAGGCAAAGATGTTATCCCAGCTAAAGAAAGCGACCGGGTCGACGTCGAAGTACTCGCAGATGAGCTCGCAGCCGGCCGGCACAATGCCGTGCATCAGGACGGTCGCCACGCGCAGCTCGGTAAAGGCATCGACCAGGGCCTGCGTCATCGCGGCATTGGCTTGCTCGCCCTCGAGCTTGTTGGCGGCCTTGGAGGCGTCGCTCCAGCGCTTGTTGGCGGCGCGCAGGTAGTCGTCGCACACGGCAAGCGCGCGGTGCGTCTCGAACTTGTACATGGCCTGCTCAAAGGCGAGGGCTGCCTGCTGGGCGGCTTCGACCACGGTGTCAGAAGCGGCACCGGCGGGGATGCAGCCGTTGCGGTAGGGGCTCTCGTCGCCTTCCTTGACGGCGACGCCGTAGAAGCAGCTGCGGGCCAGACGGTTGAACACGCCGGTCAAAAGGGCGCTCTCCTTAAGGGCCGGGTCGATAACGCGCTTGTCGTCGCAGGCGCGTACCTCGTTGCCGTCCTTGTCCTTGCCAGTAACGCGCGTGTCGTATGCCTTGGGGCTAAAGCTTACCGGCTTCTCGGACAGGCCGAGCGACAGCCAGTGCGCACGCATCTGCTCGCAGGTGTAGTGGTTGAGCAGGTCGTCTGCCGGCGGGGGAGGCGTCTGCGAGGACGAGCTGGCCTTTTTGCCCATGTAGAGCAGGTGGTAGCAGGCGCTGACGGTGCTCTGCGTGAGGTCCCAGCCCAGGGCCTCCCACATGGCGGTCTGCGCGATGCAGTAGAAGTAGATGTTGTCCTGACCGATAAACTGGTAGATCTGCGCGTCGTCAGAGCACCACCAGTCGCGCCAGTCGAGCGAGCTGTGCTGGTAGGTGGGTGCGGGCACCTGCGTGGAGTCGGCGGCGGGCTCGCCCATGAGGGCGGCATCCTGGGCGGCGACGCCCTCGGTCACGCCGGCGGCCTTGGCATCGCGCGCGAGCACGGTACGCGTATAGCTGATGGGCGCCCACAGGCTCTCGGGCCAGCACCAGCAGGTGACGTCGGAGACGCCATCGACCTCGGGCACCGGAACGCCCCAGTCGATGTTGCCGGTGATGCGGAAGGGCACGAGTGCCTTGCCGCTGCGGAAGCGCACGCCACCGTTGGCGAGCACCGCGTGGGCGTCGTCGCGCTCCTTCCAGCTGGGGAAGGTGACGGTAAAGCTGCTCTTGTTGCCCTCGGGCTCCAGCACGGTGTGCTCGGGGAGCTGGTCCTCGACGGCATCGAAGGCCTCGCGGAACTTGTTCTGGATGTAGAGCTGAGCTGGCAGCAGCCACTCCTCCATGGTCTTGGAGACCACGGAGCGAACCTGAGGGTTCTGGGCGAGCTTGGCGGTATAGGTCTTCATAAAGTCGAGGTAGGCCGGCAGATCAAAGTAGAGATTGTCGACTGGGCGCAGCTCGGGCACCTCGCCGGTGAGCTGGCTCTTGGGCGCGATGAGCTCCTCGGGCTCAAACTGGTGACCCAGGTCGCACTCGTCGGCGTACGCCTTCTCGGACTTGCAGCCCTGGATGGGGCAGCGGCCGATCACCTGACGGCCGTTGAGGAACGTGCCGGCCTTGGCGTCGTAGAACTGCAGCGTGGAGCGCTTGGAGATGGTGCCCTGCTCGTGCAGGCGCTTGATAATCTCGGCGGTCACCTCGTTGTGAATCTGCGCAGCCGGCTCAAGGCCCGAGCCGCCGTAGATATCGCAGCTGATGTTGTAGTTGTTGAGGGTCGCGGCCTGGCGGGAGTGGTTGGACTCGACATACTCGCTAATGGACTTGTCGTAGCCCTCGTTCTCCTTGAGCTTGCGGTAGCTCTCCATGATGGGCGAGCCGTAGCAGTCGGTGCCCGAGGTGAAGATGACGTTCTCGCGGCCCAGGCGGTCGCGCAGGAAACGGGCGAAGAAGTCGGCCGGGACAAAGACGCCGCCAACGTGGCCAAAGTGAAGGCCCTTGTTGCCGTAGGGCTCGCCGGCGGTAACGATGGCGCGGCGCGGCCAGCTGGGACGGTCGTTCATGGAGTATTTGGATGCCATGGGACTCCTTCGCATATGGTGAGAGCGCGGCCGGGCGCGGGGCTCGGCAGCGCGGTGGTCAATTCGTGCATATCGTTCGACATTATCGCACATGCGGACGGGTACGTGGCAGGGGCGCTATCCTAAGATGCTATGAATGAGATTTCCAACATACATGCGTTTGAGGACGAGGATTTTCTACACGCTTGCTTCGTGTGGGGGATGGCCGTGATCGCGGTGTTTGCCGTGTGCCTGGTGCCGGTGTTTATGCTGTTGGGCGGGCCTGCGGACTTGGACGCGGCTGAGGCGGGCGGCTGGATGGCTGTCGTGGGCTGGATAGTCGGCTTGGCTGCGGTCTCAATGGCATCGTTTGCCGTGCACGAGCTGGTGCATGCGGTGTTTTTTAAGCTGCTGGCGCCTGCGGGCGCGCAGGTGACCTTTGGGGCGAATCGCGAGACGGCGATGATCTATGCCTGCGCCGAGGGCGTTGTGTATTCGCGCCGGCGGTACATGGCGGTTTGCCTGGCGCCGACGGTTGTTGTGACGACAGCATTTGCCCTGGGGTTTGCGTTCTCGGACTATCCGCTGCTGTGCTACCTGGCGGCTGGTCTGCACTTGTCGGGCTGTGTGGGTGATTGGTATTACGTGCGGACCATTCTGCGCGACCGCCGTATCGTCGCCTGCGAGGATACGTCCTTTGGCGTGCGCTTTTTCGCAAAGTAGTCTTTTTGGGACGGGGCTATTTTAGCTGCCATGATGTCGGGGTGAGTTTTCTGGGACGGGGATGTCGATGAAGTCGTTGTTGCTGCATGCGTGCTGTGCACCATGCTCGCTTGAGCCGGTTCGCCTGCTGCGCGAGGAGGGGTTTGAGCCCACGATTTGCTGGACCAATCCCAATATTCAACCGCGCGATGAATGGCGGCGGCGTCTGGACGAGCTGCGCCGGTGGTGTGCCGATGGCGACATCGAGCTCATCGAGGCGGGGGAGGACCGCGAGCGCTGGGAGGCCGGCGTGGCCCCGCTGGGTGCCGATCGGCCCCGTCGCTGTCGCTCGTGCTATGCCCTGCGCTTGGCCGAGGCGTGCCGCGTGGCCCAGGAGCGCGGGTTTGAGTTTGTGGGCACGACGCTCGCCGTCTCGCCGTATCAGCTGTTCGATACCTGCAATGATGTTTTGGAGCGTCTGGCTGCCGCCCACGGTCTCACCCCGGTGATTCGCGATTTTCGCCCGTATTATCCCGAGGCTACGCGCCGTTCGCGTGAGCTGGGCATGTATCGGCAGAATTACTGCGGCTGCCGTTTCTCGGCGGTCGAGGCGGCCATGGATCGCGCCCGCATCCGCGACGAGCGCAAAGCCGCCAAAAAGTAGTTCATTTGGGCTGGGACTTTGAGCTGCCTGTGCGGTACGGTCGTTTTTGGGAAAGTCGATTTAATTAAGCGTGTGATCGTGGCTCGCTTGATACCAAACGACGACTCCTATGATTCTAATCCTCCGTTTGTTAAACATCAGATCCGGACTTGCTGTTGCATATGAATGGGACGACAGCACAATCATGTCGTTTCCTTCTGCAAATCGCCTAATTACCGGTGTTTTACCGTCTGCGAGCGCCAATACAGCACAGCCGTTCCAAGGCTTTGCGGTGGTATCGACAAGTAGTAAGCTGCCGGGAGGGTAAATGCGGGACATTTCGTCGCCTTTGATTTTAACGAAAACGCTATGTGGGTGACGTTTGGCTACGTCTACAGGCGCGCAAGCATTTTGTTGGCCGTGCGTGATGCGGCGCTTTTGCGATTCGATATCGATGACGGGAAATGTGCCCTCCATTTCGTGGATAGCAGGGTCTTCGTCGGTGACGATTCTTTTATTTGCGAGCTTTACAGCCAAACCGTTTTCCTCGCCAACAAGTTCATCGCGGGTGCAACCGAAGAGCGCTTGTAACTTTTCAATATAGCGCTCACGGGGGGCATACCGACTTTTTTCCCAACGACAAACGGTCTCTTTAGATACCCCCAACATCTCTGCAAGTTGCGCCTGACCAAGATGCTCCATGGTGCGGAGTTTACGAATATTTGCCCCGAAGCCCATGGCTATAGATCCTCTCGCCACAGAGGGAGGCATAGACAGTTTGTGCCACCATAGCCTTTGGTGAGCTCGTCAATGGATAGCGGGAATAATTCCATTCCTGCTTTCTCAAGCGCTTCGTTGGTCCAAACGTTTTCTTCATATACGCATAGTTTTCCTGGCGAGAGCGCAAGGATAGACGTTGCGTTGTTCCGGCGTTCTCTTTCGTAGGCGGTTTGATTCCCGCCTCCGCAGTCAATCACTTTTATTGGTTCGCAACAGGCTGCAGAGAGTATTTCCGGAATCGTGCGATCGATAGGAGTGATCGTAAGGCCCCTTCCGGATCGTTTTAGTTGAATGCTGTATGCATCAACGGCATTGCATATCTCACGATCGATGAGGAACGCGTCGTGATCAATTCTACTTATGAACGTATCGAGGTGGATACGCAGCCCGTCAGAGGGGACTCGAATCGCAATTAGCTCGGTGGTCTGGAATTTATTTGAGGTCAGGAGCTCTTTGGCAAGTGACTCGACGGCGGCGGGTTCAGTTCGGTCAGAGATTCCAACTAATATTGTCTTAGCACTGATAACAATAATGTCTCCGCCTTCTATATGGTAGCTACTCCTGTTCAAATCACATATTGGAGTTTCTCCCATGATCTTGTGGTGGGTGAATATCTGCCGGTATAAGGCGACCTCACGATCACGCTCAGGCCAATACATATGATTTAGGATGATGCCGTCTCCGACTACCACAGCAGGATCACGAGTGAAAAAAAGCGTGTTGAGGGGATTGACCAAGAGCGAGGCGGGATCAAATTGCTCGTGCACGAGCGCCCGTAGTGTTTCCGACTGGTTTGAACATAGCTCAGTGTCTCCAAAGCGAATGCCGTTAAGTACTATATTCACCAATTCCTGGGTGTTCTTAGCGTTCTCAAACAGCTGAGTTATTGCCTCGAGGAACTCTCTGCCTGTTGCCCCGCTGCAACGGAGGTAGTCATCAATAAAATATTTAAGTGATTGGGGCTCAGTTTCAAGTGAGTCTTCGAGAAGGCCCCTAATTTCAATGGTTTCTACGCCATGCTTCTCAAGCAATTGAACCATGGAATCGTGCTCATACATTGCTTTGTCGAGGTCAAAACGACCGCTCCATTTTCGCAGGGAGAAAACTTGGCTGAAGTCGGCATCAGGGTAGTTTTGTGTTTCAGCTCCTGGTCGATGGACAAGTACGGCTTTTAAATGACCGATTTCATTTGTTATGTGTATGCCTTGCATGCCTGTCTCCTGTCCTGCTGGTTTTTATATAAGGCTAAGGCAGGTTCCTTGTTGTGTTGCGGAAAAGTTAAAAGACGTATGTAATTGACAAATAACATCAATTTAAAATATCAGATTGATTAATAACGTCACTTTAGCTGCCGTTCATAGGTGAAAAGCGACACGATAGCGATGGTTGCCCGACCACCGCTGAGCAACCTCATACATTTATGGTGCCAGCTGGATAGATGGGAAAAGGAATGAAGGAGGAGATATGGCAGCGGAAAGTTCGAAAGGCATCAAGCAGTTCAAGGTCCCGCACGTATATGCGATCATCTTTGCACTTATGGTCATCTTCGCTGTTCTCACGTGGATTGTTCCCTCTGGGTCCTATCAGCGTCAGGAGGTGAACGGTCGTGAAGTCACTGTCGCAGGTACGTATGAGCAGAGTGAAAAGACATATATTGACGAGGAAACCGGGGATGAAGTAGATCTCAGACAAGGTGTCTTCGATGTTCTTCAGGCTCCAACGCGCGGTATACAAGAGGCAATTGAGGTCGTTGCATTCATCTTGATTGTGGGCGGTTCGTTTCAGGTTATTACTAAAACGGGCGCTATCACGAGCGGAATGGGTCGTGTCGTTCGCCGCTTTAAGAACAAAGACATTCTAATTATTCCTATTGCGATGGTTCTCTTTGCATTGGGCGGAACGAGCTTTGGCATGGCGGAAGAAACTCTCCCGTTCTTTGCGATCTTCATGCCAATTATGATGGCTATGGGCTTCGACTCGATGACGGCGTTCATGGTCGTGTTCGTTGGAGCGCGCACGGGTTACATCGCCTCAACGATTAATCCGTTTAATGTTCTCATTGCGCAAGGTATTCTTGGTATTCAGGGCAACCCCCAGCTGTGGCTGCGTATGATTGCCTGGGTTGTTTTGACCGCCGTTGCAATTACTTGGGTTGTCCTCTATGCACGAAGGGTAAAGAAGAATCCTGAGTCATCGATCACATTTGAGGATGATATCGCCAAGAAAGTCGAGTTCGCTGCCGATGAATCTGCCCTTGATGCGGAATTTACGGGTCGTCAAAAAGGCGTGCTTGCGGTATTTATCGCTGGAATGTGCCTTATCATCTGGGGACTTGTGACCCAGGGCTGGTATATGAACGAGATTTCTGCGGTCTTTTTGGCCATGGGCTTGTTGGCTGGTGTTATTGCGGGCTTTAGTCAGGACGTCATCGCTCAGGAATTTGTTGCGGGTATCGCTGACTTTGCTTTCTCGGCAATTGTCGTTGGACTTGCGCGTGGCATCCTTGTCATTGCCTCTGACGGCATGATCATCGATACCATCCTCAATGCGCTCGCCACTGGTCTGGGCGGCATCCCGGCGGTTCTCTTTACTACGCTTCTTTATGCGGTTGAGAACCTCCTGGCGATCCTGGTTCCCAGCTCATCTGGCCTTGCAGCACTGACCGCTCCCATTTTTGGACCTTTGACCGAACTCATGGGCCTTAATCCCGAGGCTGCCGTGTGGGCTCTCTCCATGGGTAGCGCGACGATGTCTTTGATCTGTCCTACTAGCGCCATTCTTGTAGCGGGTTTGGGCGTGTGCAAGATCAAGCTTGGCCAGTGGTGGAAGACCGTTTGGAAATTCTTCTTGGTCGTGTCGCTCATCAATATCGTATTCGTAGCAATCTCGGGACTTATTGCCCTGTAGGTTTCATGGCTGAAATGGAGTAACAGGAATGCCTAAAGGACTGAATGTACACAGCGAGATTGGTAAGCTCAAGAAAGTTGTGCTTCACCGCCCCGGTCGTGACCTTGTGAACGTAAAGGCAGAAGAGTTCGAGGATGTCTGGATTCACGACTGTTTCTATCTTGATGTGGCTCAAAAGGAGCATGATGCCTTTGCGGATCTTCTGAGGAGCGAAGGTGTTGAAGTTCTCTATATGGAGAAACTCGTTGCTGAAGCGCTGGATGCATGCCCCTCGGCTCGCGCTGAGTTTACCGATACATTTATGGCTGAGAGCGGAATTGTCAATCCTATGCTTGAGCAGGCTGTTCGTGAAAAGCTCGACGCTATTTCAGATTCGTATCAGTTTGTACTTGAGGCTATGGGGGGGTATCGTTATCGTGACCTTGAGCTGCCTCGCGTCTCGACTACGCTTAGCATGATGGATAATGAGGATGCGAAGCCCGATGATTTGGTGTTGAAGCCTCTTCCGAGTTCATATTTCTCTCGCGATCCTCTTGCTTCTGTGGGCAAAGGCGTTCTGCTTCACCATATGTATTGGAAACAGCGAGATCGTGAAGTGCCCTTCTATGAAGCGATTTTCAAATACCATCCCGATTATGCAGGGACTCCGATTTGGTACGACCATAAGAATCCCTGGCATATCGAGGGCGGTGATGTGCTTAACATTAACGCTCATACCTTGGCTATTGGAATTAGCCAGCGAACTGAGGCGGCTGCGATTGAGGAGCTTGCAAAGAATTTGTTCTGGGGATCTGGGAATTCTGAGATCGATACCGTTTACGCTATTAAAATCCCCAACGGCTATGCTTACATGCATCTTGACACCGTTTGCACCATGGTGGATTTCGATAAGTTTACAGTTTATCCCGGTATTTTTGAGACCCTTCGTGTTTATCGTCTGACTCGTGGTGACTCTGAGGGAATGGTCGCTGTTCAAGAGATTGATGACACGCTTGAGCATATTCTTGAAATGGCTACTGGCGTGGAGAAGGTGCAGCTTATTGAGTGCGGTGCCGGCGATATGGTTGAGGCGTCTCGCGAGCAGTGGAACGACGGGTCGAACACTCTTGCCGTTGCTCCTGGTAAAGTCTGTGTTTACGAGCGCAATGTTGTCACAAATGATGAGCTCTACAAGAACGGTTTGGAACTTTTGGTCGTTCCTTCCGAGGAACTGTCCCGCGGTCGTGGCGGCCCGCGCTGCATGAGCATGCCCTTCTGGCGCGAAGATATTTAGTTGCAAATCCACTGTGATAGGAGATGGCGAATATGGGTGTTAATATCGCTGGTCGCAGTTTTCTGAAGCTGCTTGATTACACGACGGAAGAGATTGAGTATCTGCTTGAGCTTTCTGCTAACTTCAAAAGCATGAAGCGTGCCGGTGTTCCGCATAAATACCTTGAAGGCAAGAATATTGTTTTGCTATTTGAGAAGACTTCCACGCGTACTCGCTGCGCCTTCGAAGTTGGTGCACTTGACCTTGGCATGGGTGTAACTTATTTGGATCCGGGCTCGTCCCAGATGGGCAAAAAGGAGTCGATTGAGGACACGGCTCGCGTCCTTGGCCGCATGTATGACGGAATTGAATACCGCGGCTTTGAACAGGCGAAGGTTGAGGAGCTTGCTGCAAAAGCTGGGGTTCCCGTTTGGAATGGGCTGACTACTGAATTCCACCCGACTCAAGTGCTTGCCGATATTCTGACCATGCGTGAAGAGTTTGGAGAGATTAAGGGCAGGAAACTTACATTTTTTGGTAAGGCGGCCGGAAACGTCGCCGATTCGCTCATGGTCATTTGCGCTAAGCTCGGCATTAACTACTGTTCTTGCGGCCCAATCGGGGGAAATTCGGAGGGGGCTACATCCTATGATCCTGAACTCCTTGCAGAATGTAGTCGTATTGCGGCCGAGCATGGATCGACGATTACCATTACAGAGGATATTGAGGAAGGCGCTCGTGATGCCGATGTAATTTACACGGATGTTTGGGTTGGCATGGGTCAGCCCGCAGAGCTGTGGGAAAGCCGCATTAAGCTCATGTCGCCGTATCGTGTGACCGCTGAGGTGATGTCTATGGCAAAGCCCGAGGCAATTTTCCTCCACTGCCTTCCGAGCTTTCACGATACTAATACTACTGTTGGTGCCGAAATTGCTGAGAAGTTTGGAGTCACCGAAATGGAAGTCACGGACGAGGTTTTTGAGTCCGATAAGTCTCGTGTTTTCCAAGAAGCGGAGAATCGCATGCATACGATTAAGGCGGTGATGTACGCAACGCTTAAGTAGCGGGGCGTTGAGAAAACAGTCGCAAATCTGTTTGCCATACTATATTTCTCTCAACAAGCTGATAGGATACAGGGGAGAATGATGCGCGCGTCAGTCGATTTTTTCGACTGACGCGCTTTGTGAAAGAGGCAAAGATGCGTACCGATGATTTTGACTACAACCTTCCTGAGGAACTGATTGCCCAGGCTCCTGCCGAGCCGCGCGACTCCTGCCGCCTGCTGGTGGTGGATCGCAAAGGCTCCCAGGCGGGGAAGCCGCTGGAGCACGGCGGTACCGTTGAGCACCGCATCTTCCGCGACATCATCGACTATATCGAGCCGGGCGATGTGCTCGTCATCAACAAGACGCGTGTGATGCCGGCCCGCCTGATCGGTCGCAAGACGGGCTCGGGCGGCGTGGTCGAGACGCTGCTGCTCAAGCGCCGCGAGGACGTGGATCCGCTCGGCCATGTTTGGGAGTGCCTGGTCAAGCCGGGCAAGCGTCTGAAGCCCGGTGCTCAGATTGAGTATCGCGCCGGTGGCGCCCATGCGCCCGAAGGGGCTCCCGTGGTGCTGACGGCCGAGGTCGTCGACTTTGTCACCGATAGCCGCGGCGGCCGTCTGGTGCGCTTCGAGCCAGCCGGTTGCAATGCCGCCGGCGAGCCGCGCACGCTCGACGAGGCCATTCACGCCGCCGGCCACGTGCCGCTGCCGCCCTACATTACCGATTACGAGGGCGATCCCGAGAAGTACCAGACCGTCTACGCCATGAAGGAGGAGCACTCGGCTGCCGCTCCTACGGCGGGTCTGCACTTTACCCCCGAGCTCATGGCCGCTATCGAGGCCAAGGGCGCGAAGTTTGCCGCCGTCGAGCTCGAGGTGGGTATTGATACCTTCCGTCTGGTGGAGGAGGACGACCCCACGCAGCACGTCATGCACACCGAGCGCTACCACGTGTCACAGGAGGTTGTCGACGCCGTGCATAAGGCGAAGGCCGAGGGGCACCGCGTGATCGCCGTCGGCACCACCGCAGTACGCTCGCTCGAGAGCGCCTTTGACGCTGAGGCACCGGTGTCCGATCCGGCCGTGACGGCGCGCTATTTTGAGGGCCGCGAGGATGGGGCCGATACGCTCGGCCGCGGCGACATCGTGGCGCGCGAGAACGCTACGACGCAGCTCTACCTCATGCCCGGCTCGACCTATCACGTGGTCGACGCGCTGATCACGAACTTCCACGTGCCGCGCTCCACGCTCATGATGCTCGTAAGCGCGCTTGCCACCCGCGACCAGATCATGGATGCCTACGCCGCTGCTATCGAAGAGCGCTACCGCTTCTTCAGCTTTGGCGACGCGATGCTCATTTTGTAGGTTACGGCGTTTTACAAACGCCGTAACCGGTCGACGCTGCGCGGGCCGCATTTGGACAATCTGACGTTCAACTTCAAGGGCGCGA